>Ga0210389_10000167_pt1 | contig 67302 bp, 48 predicted proteins | sample IncBWH28OmetaG_FD_160127 | JGI IMG/M metagenome (GOLD analysis project Ga0210389, IMG submission 160127) | Forest soil microbial communities from Barre Woods Harvard Forest LTER site, Petersham, Massachusetts, United States - Inc-BW-H-28-O ...
GAATCTTTCCGGGGATAAAGAGCAGGATTATTTTGCCGACGGTATGACGGATGATCTGATTGCGAACCTGGCGAAAATTCACTCGTTGCGGGTGATATCGCGGTCGACGGCGATGGCCTACAAAGGGACGCACAAACCGCTGCCGCAGATTGCCAGTGAGTTGAACGTGGACGCGGTGGTGGAGGGAACGGTGATGCGCGTGGGAAACCGCGTGCGGATTACGGCGGAACTGGTGCAGGTTTCGACGGACCAGCATCTGTGGGCGGATACGTATGAGAGTCCGATTGGCGACGTGCTGGCTTTGCAGAACCGGGTTTCCTCGGCGATCGTCGATGAGATTCGGATCAACCTGACAAAAGAAGACAAGGAGCGGTTGGCGCAAAAGCCGTCGGTGAGCCCGGAAGCCTACGAGGATTATCTCAAGGGGCGGTATTACTGGAACAAGCGATCTGGCGACGGGTTCGAAAAGGCAATCGGGTATTTCGAGGAGGCGACGCGGCGCGACCCGCAGTATGCGCTGGCGTATGCGGGGCTTGCCGATTGCTACGGAATTATTGGCGCGACGATTTATGGGAGACTGCCTTCGTTGGAAGCCGCGCCAAAGGCGAAGGCCGCGGCGATTCGCGCGCTGGAGATCGATCCTTCTCTTGCGGCCGCGGAAACGTCGTTGGCGACCGCGAAATTTAATTACGATTGGGACTGGGCGGGAGCAGCTGAGGGGTTCAAAAAGGCGATTCAGCTCGACCCGGGATACTCCACTGCGTACCAGCGCTACTCGTTGTATCTGAGCGCGATGGGAAAATTTGAGGACAGCTTCCAGCAGATTAAGAAAGCACGGGAACTGGAACCGCTCTCCATAAGCATCAATACGAGTGTGGGCTGGCGCCTGTATCTGGCGCGGGAATATGATCGCGCCATTGCCCAGCTGCGAGACACGCTGGAGATGGATCCGGGGTCCGAGTGGGCGCATCTGAACCTGGGCCAGGCCTACGAGCAAAAAGGACAATTCGGATTGGCGATCGAGGAACTGCAGAAGGCCGTCGAGTTGTCCCATTCGAGCCCGCTGACGATTTCGGCGCTGGCGCATGCGGAAGCGCTTTCGGGCAATCATGCGGCGGCAAAGAAGTTGCTGACGCAGCTCGAGACGCTTTCGAAAAAGCAGTATGTCTCGCCGTTCTATGTCGCGATTGTGTACCTGGGCTTGGGCAAGAACGATGAGGCCATGAACTGGCTGGAGAAGGCGTACAGCGACCGTTCAAACGGGCTGGTGTTTCTGAAAGTGGAGCCGGAACTCGACCCACTGCGCACGAATCCCCGGTTTGTGGCGCTGCAGAGCCGTTTAAACTTCCCGAATTAGCCCGCCCGTAGCGGAACACTTCTCCCCTAAGGAACAGTAGAAACGTCATTGGTTTGTTTAGGCGGCATCCGCCTGCTCTGGCCGCCGCGTAGTCATTAACAGGGCGGCCGCGATTCCGATGGTCTCAAGCGGCGCGGCGAAGGCGCCGGGCGAAGGCCGGATTGGTTTTCTGGGTGCAGGCTTTGCGCAGGGCAACCCTGGCGTGAAACAGGCGGCCCTTGGCGGCGGCGGTGGAGATGCCCAATTTGCGGGCGGTTTCGCGGACCGAGTGCTCTTGCAACTGGCAGATTTCGATGGCCGCGCGCACGCGGGGACGAAGTACACCGAGCGCCTCATGGAGTATCTTCGCGCGTTCCTGTTCGATGAAGGTGTCCTCGGGATTCAGGGCGCCGTCAACGAGTTGAAAACGGGGGCGCTCCTTCCCTTCCTCGTCCACGAATTCCATCGAAACTTCCTTGGAGCAGCGATTGCGGCGCAACTTCATGAGCGCGGCGTTGATGGCGATGCGGGTGAGCCAGGTGGAGAGTTGCGACCTGCCATCAAAATCGTTCAGATGGACCAAACCGCTGAGGAAGCAGTCCTGGAGGGCGTCTTCGGCGTCCTCGCGATTCCGGGTGATGCGCAGTGTCGAGTGAAAGATCTTCTTGGAGTGGCGCTCGAAGAGCTCTCCGAAGGCGGCCTTGTCGCCCCTTTTTGCGGCGGAAAGGAGCTGAGAATCGGACGGCGGTAGAGCGGCGATCGCCGGGATTTTGTTGCCATTCGCCAAAATGTATTGCTGTGTAGCCACGACTCGTTCCTCCTCAATTAATTGCGAAAAAGCATTCGCGTATTCGAACCTCAGGCGGAAGCAAGGCCACTTTGCCGGAAGCCACAAGGGAATACATCACGAGATGGAATGATTTATCGCTACACCTGTGGGGGTGGCTGGGGATACCACGATAGGTGGATTGGTAAAACCTCATATGACGACAAAGCTAAGGGCGTTACGATGCTGAAACGATAGGGATTATTCTTGCGGCGGGCGCGAAGCGGGAGGAATCACGATCTCTTTCCAGCCGAAAAGGCGGGCGTCCAGGGAGAAGGCCCCAGGGCCGAGAAGGGCGATGGCTGCGGCGATAACGATGATCGGGATGAGCGCCAACTTTGATTCGAAAGGAGTCAACAGCTGAAACGGAAACCATGACGAGACGATTGCCAGGCACTCCAAGGCCGCAAGAAGGCTGAGGATGGGAGTAAGGAATCCGATCAATAGGAGAACACTGCTTAAGAGCAGTATCGCGGTGGAGAGCAACACCCCCAGCTCCACGCGATCCGAAGATAGCAGGCAGAGAAAGCCGTGACCGCCCAGGACTGTAGCCACAACTACTCGCAAGAGCAGAAGTCCAACACCTGGAAAGCCGGCCGGAAATGCGGAAAATAGTCTGTGCAGTTGCATCATCCTCCGACGATGATGATGATGAGACGCCCGGTACGCTAAAGTAATGGAACGAGCCAGTGGACGCTACCCCACTTTCCGGTATCTTTGACTAACCCCTTAGTGGTATGAAATTTGGAAGAGCTGTGGAAGCTTAGAGATGGATAATGCCGCGGCGGATAGCGATGGCGATGGCCTGAGTGCGGTCGCTGGCACCCAGTTTTTCCATGATGTGCTTGATGTGGACTTTCACGGTCTCTTCGGTGATGAAGAGCTTGTCGCCGATGTCGCGGTTGCGATTGCCTTCGGCGATCTGCCGCAGAACTTCAATTTCACGCGTGGTCAAGGCTTCATCGCTCATGTGTTCGGCAAGTTGGGCGGCCAATTGCGACGGGATGCGTTTTTTCCCGGCATGCACCTGGCGGATTCCTTCGACCAGGTCTTTGGGAGGCATGCTTTTCAGCATGTAGCCGCGCGCGCCGGCTTCGAGAGCGCGCTGGATTTCCACGTCGCCCTCAAAAGTGGTCAGCATGATGATACGCGCGTCTGGGAATTCCGCGCGGATGGCGACAATGGTGTCCACGCCGCTCATGTCGGGAAGGCGGAGATCCATCAGGGTGACATCCGGGCGGTGCTTGCGAAACTGCAGGATGCCGTCATGCCCGCTGGCGGCGTCTGCGATCATCAACATATCCGGTTGACTGTTGATTACGGCAGTGATGCCCTCGCGCAGAAGGGGGTGGTCATCCACGCTGAGAACCCGGATTTTGCTTTTATCGATCATTCCGGTTGCCTGGGAGCGGCTTGAGATTTGTCCTCGACGGCGTTTCGTGAGTATAGCCGGGAAAACCACAATTTTCTCCTGGAGGAAACCTCGGGCTCAAAGGCCAGACGGCTGGGAACGGAAAGGTGTATCTCCGTTCCCGCGGAAGGCATGCTTAGGACCTTGAGTTTTCCGCCAATGCGTTCGGCGCGCTCACGCATTCCGGACAAGCCCCAGTGGCCGTCGCGGCCGGAGCTGACGACTTGGGGATCGACACCGCAACCATTGTCACGGACCAGGATGCGCAAATGGCTTGAGGAGTATTCGATTTCCAGGATGACCTCCGCGGCGCCGGAATGGCGGAACGCGTTGGCGAGCGCTTCCCTGCCGACGAAATAGATCTCGTCATGGATGACGGGACGAAGCGGGCGTGGCGCGCCTTCCACGATGACTCGAAATTCGCTCTGTGTGGAGATGGCGAGGTCCTCCTGAATGCGCGAGAACTCTTCTTCCAGATTCTGGCAAACCATGCCAGAGGAGCGAAGACCGCGGACAGTGTTGCGTCCTTCGTCCATGACGCGCCCCATCAATTGCAGGACGCGGCCGAGCATAGGCTTTGCTGGGGAATCTTCGGGCAGGCGGTCATCGGCGACGTGGAGTTGCATGGATGCGCTCATGAATCCCTGGAGCAGCGTATCGTGAAGTTCCTGGGCGATGCGAGTGCGTTCAGCGAGACGCTCTTCGAATCGCATGTTCATCCTTGAAGCCAGCGTGCGCATACGCAGGCGAACGAACAGCAATATTGCCAGAACTACGAAGAGCACGCCAGAAAGACGAAACCACCAGGTCTGCCAGTAAGACGGCTGGATTTTGAGCGAAACGTCAGATTCCTGGCTGTTCCACAAACCGGCACTGTTGCTGGCCAGCAAGCGAAATTTGTAATCACCGGAACTCAGATTGCTGTAAGTAACCTCGCGCTCCGAAGTGGGGAGGCTCCATCCCTCATCGACACCTTCGAGTTTGTACTTGTAGCGGACTTGATCGGGAACGGAAAGGCTCAACGCGGAGAAGGCGAAGGTAAGTCTGCGATGAGTGCCGGCGAGATGGACCGGGCCAGCCAGGCTGACGAGGGTGCCGTCGGAAGTGACTTGCTCGATGTGGATAATTGCGGGAGCGGAAACGGAAACGGCACGCGAGGGGTCCGCCACGGAAATACCGCGATTCATCGAAAACCAGATTTTGCCGTGCGCATCGGCGAATACCGATTGCTGGCGCTTGACTCCTTCCGTGCCGTGCAAACCATCGTGGAGGCCGTATTCGCGGACATCGGCTTCACCGAGAGCATTGCGGAGGAGACTGTCGCGTTTTACGCGCAGAACGTGATTGGATGTGGAGATCCAAAGCCAGCCGAGATGATCCTCGGCGATTCCCAGAATTTGTTCCTGCAAGAATGGAGGGACGGCGGTCGGAACCTGGACTTGGCCGGAAATCTGATAGGCGAGGCCGTTTGCCGTGCCGATCCAGAGGAGCCCCGAGGTATCCGTGAGAAGGCAGTTGACTGTTTGTGAAGGCAGGCCTTCGCGGATGCCCAGCGTCCGCCAATGTTCACCGGAAAGCGCGCTGAGGCCGTTGGGCGTTGCGAACCACATCGTGCTGTCGGAAGTTTGTGTAATCGAGGTTACCGAATTTGAGGCCAGGCCATCGGCCGTCGTGTAGTTGGTGAACCGCCCGTTGGCAAGTTGACTTACACCGCCGCTGAGAGTGCCGGCCCACACCCCGTGATCATGGCTCTGAAAAACAGCGTAGACACTGTTTTGGGCCAGGCCGTCCGCTTCGGTGTAGGTTTTGGTCGTCAGCGAACCGGCAGCGTAGTGCAAATGTGTCAGCCCACGCTGCTGCCTGCCGATCCACAAATCGTCGTTTGTGCCGGTGATTGAGTAGACGACGTCCTGATCGAGGCGATCGTTGGGCACACTGCCACTTTTCTCTCCCTTCAACCAGTGAAGACCGCCTTCGAAGGGAGCGAACCACACGCGCTCGCTCTGGTCCACGTAAATGGGTCCGCTACTTTCGGACTGGAGACCCGGGGCGGAATAGGTGACGAAAGCGCTGTCGCGCAAACGCTCGATACCAGATTGACGGCCGGCCCAAAGATTTCCTTCGCGGTCCTCGAGGAGTGCGTTTACGGCGGCAGGGGTTTGGGAGTTGCTTGCGTCCTGAACGACTGCCCCGGAGTTGACGCGAATCAGGCCGCCGGGTGTGCCCAGCCAAATGTTGGCGTCGCCATCCCGGATCATGGAAAGAACATGGAGGCGGCGAAGGGCGAGGGGAACCTCCAGTGAGCTGAATTTGTCGACGTCCCAGCGCAAAACTCCCTTGTCAGTGCCGATCCAGAGCTCGTGATCTCCAAAAGCGAGCAGGCAGTTGATGCGGGCGTCAGAGAGGCCGGTGGGCACGGCGACGACTTTGCCCCCCGACATATAGAAGAGACCTTTGTCGCGGGTACCGAGCCAGAGTCTGCCGTCGGGAGTCTCCGCCATTGAAAGGACGGCGGAATTGGGTTCGGCGAAGCGATGGGGCGCGACGCCCGTGGCCCAACTGAGACGGCTGGAAAGTTCGTCGGTGGTAACTTCGGGGCTGCTGGGAGATGAGTTTGGAGATAGGGAAGAAGAGTTGAACAGCTCAAATTTTCCCGAGTTGTAGATCAGCGGGCCATAGGCGACCGACGCAAAGAGGACGGAGCCGTCGTCGCGCTTCAGAAGCGAAGTGACTCCAAACTCGGCGAGTTCATGCCCAAATTCAAACTTTCCGTCGCGGTAGCGGAGGATCCTGGTGCTTTGCAGAAGAATCCAGAGATTGCCCTGGGCGTCGGAGGCGAGCGATTGAACGGGACCCATGGAAAATGTGGTGGGAGCGATTTGCGAAAAAGTCCGGAAGCCGAAGCCATCAAAGCGAACCAGATTTTTCTCCGTTCCAATCCACAAGTAGCCGTCGGGGGTTTGAGCCAGTGCGGTAACCGAGCCGCCGTTAAATCCCTTATCGCTGCCCCAGCGCTCCCGCATGTATTGGGCTAAAAGCAGATTTGGATCGAGAGGCTGGGCCAGGGATGCGGCGCACGCCAGTGCCAGCGCGGCGAGCAAGCCTCGGCGGAAAAAGCACCACACCCCGTGCGTTTCAAGGCAGATATTCGAATTTTTCAACCACAACCTCGTTCTCTTTTTGCAATGGGCTTGTTTCGCTGGCGACGACATAGAGCAAAAATTGAATTTTCTCCTGACCGGGGGTTGGCACGCCGGAGGTGAAGACATGCTCCGAAATCACCGGCCCGCCGGCTTGCATGGAGGCGCCGCGGACAGTCTTGAAACTGACGCTGCCGGATTCCCAACGCATGGAGTGAGTGAACGTGCCCTTAGGCAGAACAAAAGGCGAGACGTTTCCGGGGACATAGAAGGGTTGAATGCCATACTGCGTATTCGTCTTTCTTGCCGCGTCGCCCCAGCGGCCGAATTCCGTGTCTATTTCGCGGTAATGCTGGTCGCCGCCCCATTCATCAAAGGTATTCATGCTGAGGATAGCGGCCGGCTCCAGGTTGCTGGTGTCGCGCACGGTGGCGATGTACGTTCCGTAGCCAAGGCTGCGGGTCAGCACCACCTCCGCGCACAACCAGCGATCCCCTTTTTTGGTGATGCGGAGATGCAGGGCGCCGGTCGGATCGACCCAGGCATTTTCGGCTGCGTATAGATTATTCAGGCCGCCACGATCGCCCGCGATTGTGCGGACTTCCCAGTCGTAGCCGCTGAACTGGATCGGCCTTACAGGCGCGAGTTGCGGCTCACCAGTTCCTTTGACGATTGCGACAGAGACGACCGATCCCCCAACGGTGGGAGGCGTGTCCATCGTGGGGGGAGGATGATAGCCGGGATCCACGAGCAAGGCGGCATATTCAAAACCGAGATGAGTGGAAGTTCCCCAAGTGGAGTCAGCCTGAATGGGGATGAATGGTTTGTCGGGCCAGGGTTGCACCCACCACGGGCCGCTCCTTGCGTATATGACAATTTGCTGGCCGGGATGTCCGCCGGTGACGCGGCCGGTGATGGTGTCGACTCTTTCTCTGCCGCCCTGCGCCGCCGGAGGAATTTTTGTGAATTGGATTGCGGGGCCGGCGGGCGCCTGTTGCCGTTGGCAACCGGCAAGCAGAAGCACGAGGCCGAGAACTATCGCCACCGAGTAGCTAAAAGCGTTAGAAATGAGCCGTTCCTTGGGAATCAGATATGAATTGCGTTTCATCCCAACCCCTTGCAACGAACCGCGCAGCGTGAAATCGGGCCGGTAATCAAGAATGACTTGGAATCCATAATTTTAACTGGTTGACCTGAAAATTGAAGCCCTTTCGTCAGAGAAGCCGGCCTGGCCGACGAAAGCGCGTACTTCTCAACGATGCCCGTTGTTTGCGACCTATGAGGTTCGAAATACCGGTCGTAGAGTTGATGCATCCAATAGATGTAATAACTAGATGTAGCAGCTCACGGAAAAGTTGCGCTTGTTAGAAAGAAATAGAGGGGCCATGGCGGAGCGTTCACGTCTTGCAAACACACCACTTTCGATTCTGGACCTGGCGCATCTGCGACAGGGCGGAACCTCGGCCGAGGCGTTTCACAATTCCCTTGCACTGGCGCAGCGGGCCGAAGAGTTGGGATACAAGCGTTTCTGGCTGGCGGAGCACCATAACATTCAAGGGGTGGCGTGTTCGGCGACTTCGGTCTTGATCGGTTACGTCGCGAATGGTACGACGAAGATTCGCGTGGGATCGGGCGGCATCATGCTGCCGAATCATGCGCCGCTGGTGATTGCGGAACAGTTCGGCACGCTGGAATCGCTTTTCCCGGGGCGCATTGACCTGGGATTGGGGCGTGCGCCGGGCGGAGATTCGGCAGCGATGCGGGCGCTGCGCGGTGCGTATCGCGGCGGCGGAGACGATTTCCCGGAACAGGTGGAAGAGTTGCGGCGGTATCTGGGAGAAAGATTTGCTTCGCAGCGGGTGCATGCGTATCCGGGTGAAGGAACGCGCGTGCCGATTTATCTGTTGGGATCCAGCGATTACAGCGCGCGATTGGCTGGAGAACTCGGTCTGCCCTTTGCCTTTGCGGCGCATTTTCAACCGCAGCCGCTGCTGCCGGCGCTGCGGATTTATCGCTCGACATTCCGGCCGTCGGAGGTCTTGCAGAAACCGTATGCGATGGTGGGTGTGCCGATTCTGGTAGCGGAGTCGGACGAGCGCGCGCAGTTCCTGGCGACGACCCCGGTGCAGATGTTTCTGAACCTGATCCGCGGAGTGCCGAGGCCGCTGCCGCCTCCTGTGAAACAAATCGAGTGGAGCGCCGACGAACGGGAAATGGTGGCGGCAAAATTTGGTGCGGCGATCGTCGGCAGCCCGGAGCGAGTGGCTACGCGGCTGAGTGAGTTTCTGGAAGAGACGCTTGCGGACGAACTGATTGTGGTTGCGAACACTTATGATTTCGCGGACCGCCTTCGCTCCTTTCAGCTGCTAGCCGGGATAGCAAAACAAACGGAAGAGAGAGAGCAGAGGGCGACGGTAAAGGCCTAGCCGCTCCGGCAAATTTAGCGGACGACGCGCAACAACATCCCGCTGGCGCCTCGCACCAGCAATTCCTGTTGATCGGCAAGCAAGGTTATTTCTCCCACGGGTTCCGTGCGGCCGGCATGGGCAATCTTTACTCCCGGGATTCCGTAAACGCCGCAGGCATCCGAAGAGAAAACCCAGAGAGCTTGCAGGCGATCTTCCGAATCCAGCGGACCGCGGCACCGGGATTCCGGCTGGGCGCGAATATGAACCAGGACGCCGCCGTAAACTCCTTTCCCTACCCATTCGCTGCTTTGGTTCGTGACTGGGCCGCCGACCCCGTACACTTCGTCGCCGCCAATCTGGCGGGTGTTGGCCCAGAGATAAGGAGTGCCGAAACCCGGCGTGAATGCAGGAGTTTGCGCGGACTGGACCTCCATGAAACCAGCGAGAGCGCGCAAACTGGCGACGATGGGAATCACCCGGTGATGGGATTCAAGAGTGTCGAATCGAAACGTGATTTTTCCCATGGCGCCATTTCCCGCCCGCTCGACCGAGACGATTTTGCCGAGCAACTTCGCGCCTTCCGGGATGCTTTCCTGGTTGGGTAGCGGCACTTCCTGCATGATGCGGGCGGTGACTGCTTGCCCGGGCCGCGCGCTCTTGGAAGAGAAACCGTGGTTGAGCCGCGCGGGGAGAATTGTGCCAACGGGAATCCGGAACTTTTCGGTAGAGACACGATTCTCGGTTGTGGGACCGGCTGATTGCGCGAGAACGGGCGTTCCAAAGACCGAAGTGAGAATCAGGAAACCAAAGAAGGAGAGATGCGGGGTTACTTTTCTAAAGCTGAAAATTGCCATGACTTACTCCCGGCGACATCTGGTTGACGGCCCGCTTCCGAAAGAGCGGACCTGTTCCTTAGTGTCCTCCGCGGAGAAGGCGCTGACAAGTGTCCGGGTTAGCTCTTACCCGCGAGAAGCGGGAGCGTTCAGCGGATGGAGCGCAGTTTTGCGAGGACTTTGGGGACGAGCGTGGCGGGCAAAGGCGTGTAGCCGTGCTGTTCGGCGCTTTGTTCGCCCATGCTTAAGGCCCACTCGAGGAAATTGGCCAGCGCCTTAGAGCGCTCCTGGTCCGCGGATCTTTCCGGCACATAGAGCCAGGTGAAGCTGACGATCGGATAAGTCTCGTTCCCCGGGCCATTGGTGAGAGAAACGCGAAAGTCCGCGGGGATGGCTTTTTCTGCGGAGTGGTAAGCAGCGGCAATGCTTGCCTGTGTGGCCGCGATGAATTTTCCAGAGCCATTCTGGATGTGGCCCACGCCGACGGAATTGTCGGAGATGGTAAATCCCAACTCGATATAGCCGATGGAGCCGGAGGTGGCTTTCACTTTCTCCATCATGTCCTCGCCGCGATTGGCGCTGACGCCGACGGGCCAGGCGGGCGAAGGGGTTTTGCCAATCTGGCTGCGCCATTTCGGACTGGTCTTGGAAAGATAATCGGAAAAGATGTAGTTGGAACCTTTGCCGTCGGTGCGGTGGACAACGGCGATTTCGAGATGGGGGAGAGTCTGGCCGGGGTTGAGCTCCTTTAGCTGTGGATCGTCCCAGTGCTTTATGGTGCCGAGGAAAATTTCCGCGAGGACCGGGCCGGAGAAACGAAGATTACCCTTCACACCGGGAACGTGATAAATCGGCACGATCGCGACGAGAACCGTGGGGATGTGCAGGATGGGAATTTTCGCCGATTTCAACTGTTCGTCGGTCATGGGGACCTCGCCGGCGGCGAAATCGCCGACGCCGCGGGAAATGTCCTCGATTCCCTTCACCGTGCCAGTGCTGAGATAACGAACCTGCACGGCGGGACTGAGTTTGTTATATTCCTCGACCCAGTGGGTGTAGAGAGGTGTGGGAAGATTCGAGCCGCTGCCGACGAGCGCGATTATGTTTTGTGAGAAGGTGGCGACGGCAAAGCAGATCGAAAAGAGGATAATGGCAGGCCAAACTGCCATCCTGGGCGAAGATGGTGGCATAGAGGTTGTACTCCTTCGTAGGAGATGGGCTTAAGAAAATGCTGCGCCCCCGTTTAACCGTGCGCAATATCGATGATTGGTGTAGAGACTTATTGGTTAACTGGAGCTTTGACGGCGGGCCGAGTAACCCGTTAAGATGCGCGGGGTTTAACGAAGCGGGGTTTTCAGTGTTCAGCGAGGGCCGCAGATTTGCAGAGTCGGCGAGTTGGTTCGAGACGTACTTCAAATGGGGGCACGCGCGATGCGGAAACAATTTGCCTGGGTTTGCTCAGCATTGATGATGGGAGGCTTGGCGTTCGCGCAGAAGCCGCAGGAAGCGAACAAACCGCCCGCGAAGGCTATCGCCACGCAGGAGCAGGATCTGACAAATTTGCTGGACGGAAGAATCAAGGCGGAATGGCAAGCAATCAAAGCGAAGGATCAGAAGGCGTTAGGCGACCTTTTGACGGAAGAGTATGTGGGAGTGGAGGCTGACGCCCAGGGAGAGCGATATAAGTGGAAGGCACTTAGCGAACTGCAGCAGAGTTCCGTCGCCGACGCCACGCTATCATTCTTGAAAGTGACGCAACTCTGCCCGGACGCAGCGTTTGCGCGTTACGAAGTGTTTATCAAGTTTCCCCCGAAGTCGGCGGTTCCATTTGAAAAAGTACTGGTGGGCGAAATCTGGGTGAAGCGCGAGGGGCAGTGGAAATCGCTCCACTATCAGGAAACCCGGGTGAAATAGACCGTTGCGGATTGTGTTGCCGCGCCCGGCCGGGGAACGAATTGGTCCATTCGAACTCGGCCAGGTGCGGCGTCTAAATCATTTCATGCTGTTATTGCCAGACTATGCGGAAAATTATTCGCAGTCCGGAGGCATGGAAGCGATGGCGTCCTCGGAACCACAGGCACGCTTCTTCTTTGCAGGCGTGAGGCCGGGCCGGGCATGGTTGAGAATCCAAAGGCCGTCGCTGTTAGCCAGATAGATCAGGCCGCGGCTGGGATCCTGGAGGATGCTGGTCACGCCGGTGAAGGTCTGCAGAACCTTCGGATGCGCCGGGTCGCTGAGGTCGAGAATTCTTACGGTTTCCGTGGGACTGTCCGAATTGCGAATGACCCCTTTGGAGTTTTTATCGGGGACTTCGGCGAGGCCGACGTCGGGGCCGACGATTTCGAGTTTGCCCGCGGCGGCGTCACTGGATTTGTCGCTTTGATTCACGAGGGTGGGTACCACGGGCTTGGTCACATCGATCACAGTGAAGCCCTGCTTCGACGCTTTCTGGACGTAGAGATATTGCTTGTCCCCCTTGCTCTGCAAAAGCATTTCATTTCCCGGCGCTTCTTTCAGCGCCAGGTGCGCGATCACTTTTGCGGGAACTTCGGTGGGTTTGTTGTTGGCCGATAGGCGTGGCGCGGAGGTGAAAACCACCGCGGCCGCGAACACCAGACTGACGGGACCCAGATGACTGCGATAAGAAAATTGTTTAGACCTATTCATCGCTTTCTCCTTGCACCGCTCTAAGCGTGCCTCCAGTGCTTCTTCTTTAAGTTCCTCGTTGCTCTCTCTAACTTTAGATGCAGCGGATAAACGCAAGCGAAACATTTTTTCACAAGGGAACAAAAGACCTTCAAACGGAGGGAGGCGGACGAGTAAAAAGACGATTATCCAGGACGACGGAAGCCGCGGGACGCTCTTCGGATATCTCGACGCGCCCGGGCGCGGATCGTGGAAGCAGGGTGCGGCCGGCAGAGGGCGGTTGCAGCACAAAGAAGTCCTTGGCCATGACTTTAGCCGTGATGTGGGAGGAAGAGCAGGGCACCCAGGAAGTACCGTCGGAGAGCGGATTTCCCTGAAAGCGGTTTGCCAGGACAACGACGAGGGAAAATGCGCAAATCCACGCCGCCACGCAGTGGATGCAGGTCAGGCGGTGCGAACGCGGTGTTATAAGCGACGGCATCGGAACCCCGCCAAGTGAAAACTCCTTACCAATTCCATTCTACACCTGTGGGGCTGAACGGGAGTCGAGGCCGCACCTCAACTGAGAATTCAGGCTTCGCCCGCGTTCCGAAACCGCTACCAGACTGTTTTTTACGCTTACTGCCTGCCGTATACGGCAATACATCCGTTAGCGCTCTGCGTACCGCAGAGAGGACCGGCCTGGGTGGGGACGAAAATCTGATTGGTGAACTGGTTCACCGTCACGCTGTGAGAATTCGAGCCGGTAGTGACATTCACTAGCCACTGGCGCGTTCCGGCATCAATTACCCCGAGGACCGGTCCGCTGGGCATGTCGCGTCCGGCGGTGTAGTAGCGATTGTCACCGGGGTTGTACCAGACTTCGTCAGTGCCGCCGGATTGATCGATGTTGATTTCGCTGGCTAGGCAAGCCGCGCTGGTTGTGCAGGTGCCGTCAAAGATGATCAGCAATGGCGGGAACTGGACGCCGTCATGGCCTCCGCAGCCAACGAAGAAATCGTGGCCTGGGCCCTGGGTGATGCCGGCGGGCATGCAGTTGAGAGTGGGCACCACGTTAATTACCACAGGCCCCGCTGGATTTCCGATTCTGGGGTCGATTTCGTCGATGCAACCTACGGCGACGCTCGATTGGCTAGGCAAATTGGAAGCGGTGCAGTTCAGGTTCTGCACATAAAAAGTGCCGTGGAGGGGATTGAAGCCAATGGCGCCCGTCCCAGCAACAGCAATTTCACCTTGTTGGCCTGCCGCAGCCGGCCCGTTACTTGTGATAAAGAAGCCGGTGTTGGCGTCGACGACCGCCGAGTGATGGCAGGGTATGGTTAGAGCTCCTCCCGTAGCCACTAGAGGAAACGGTCCACCGGAAGCGCCCGATGGAACGAAGGTGGATTGATCAGGGCAAGGGAAGCCGTTGCCGCTATCGACGGCGACCGTTGAATCGACGGGTGATGCGCCATCGTAATAAATCTGGCCAAGGATGCACGCTGCAGGGTTTGCGGTGGTGTAATTGTTGGCCGCAGTCCCATTTGTGGGATAGGCGGGGTAATTCACCGGCAGGCAATGTCCCTGTCCAGGCGTTGTGAAAGGCGGCGCAAAGGTCCGGTTGACGATGTCGGTCACATCGACGAGCGTGACGAATGGGAGTCCAGGATCGCCGTTGGCGATGAGGACGATGTCGTGACCGCCGACAGTTCCATAGGCCATTTCGTCGCCGCGGTCGTCGGCACATTCGGGAGCGCTGCCGGCCCCGCCATTCCAAGAGGCGATGCAGGGGCCAACTCCATTCGGACCATCAAAATCAGGGGAAGCACCCGTTGCCAAGTCAGCAATGACCTGAGGTGGGTTAGTTGTGAGGTCGAAAACCACGAGGGAGGCACTACCACTGCCAACGAATAGAGTGTTTCCGTCTGGTGTAACAAGAAGCCCGTTCGGCCCGGAAAGCGGGTTAACGCCATTGGCTCGCGAAGCACAGCATTGCGCACCGGGAAATCCACCAAAGTTGCCGTTCGGGCCAAAACCAGGAAACGCATCGCCGAAGTGTGCGAAGAATGGGGCGTTTCTGCAACCGAACCGGGTCAGTCCGTTACCAGTCCGGGTGGAATTTACGCTCCCAAGGCCGGTGACGATCGACGGAATCCCCTGAACGTCCGAGACGTTAAGCTGGGGTCCCCAGCAGGGACTGGCATTATTCCCCGCGTTGGCCACCTGGTTGAGTCCTCCAATCGTGTTCACGGCGAAGTTATTTTTGGCGTCGGTGACGACGACATCCAGACCGATGCGATCCGCCGTATACACTTTCTGTTGAATCGGATCGAACCAGCTGATGTCGAAGGAGTTGAACGGACCGCCGGGCTCGCCGGTGGGATTGTGCTCCGGCACGGGGATCACGTTGATGACACCGTAAGCGCCGTTTACGGTGGTGCCGCAAGTCGGACAAAACGGCTGTGAGCCGCAACTGTTCAGGAAAAATCCAAGCGCCAGCACGGCAGCGATTTCGAAAACCTTTAAGAGTTTGGGCTTCATCGAACAACCTCCTCCAAGAATTCCACTCGAATTTTCCGTGCCGTAATTCACATCCCGTTCTTGTATGGAGCTGCCTGATTTCACGACAGCCCGGCCAGTTCCCGATCCAATCCGGAGCATTTGTTAATCTCGCGCGCCTTAGAAGCGGTACTGCAGCCGCTGCTCGAAGACGTAGTAGTTCTGCGGCGTAGCACCGATAGTGCTTGGATCTTTCAGGCGATCGATGCTGATGTTGGACTGGAAGCGCACCCAGTAGTTCAGATACCAGTTCACGCCGAAACTGAATTCGTCGGTGTGCCGGTTAAACGTGGGCACGTTTTGCGGCGTTTGCAAGTTGTTGAAGAAAATACCCGGCTCGTTGCCCTGAATTCCGGAATAGCGGAACGCAACTTCCCAGGCGCCCCAACCGCGGTGACCACCACCGGGAGTTTCCGGACCAAAGACGGGATGGTTGATCCGTGGCGTACCGTTTTCAGGACGACGTTCTTTTGTCAGCAGGTAAGTCGCTGCAGAATTCCAGGCCTTGAAGCGAACAGCGGGCAGATCGGCAAAGCCGAGGCCGCCGAGGGTCAAAGTGCCGACGCCGGTGCGATCGAAGATTGCCTGCACGTATTCGTCGCGGAAGGCCCAGGGACCCTTCAGGTACGTGAACTCACCCTCATACCGCCAGACATTTCCGTTGGCCTGGAATTGCGGCAGGAATGTAAAGGCCGCATCCGGCGACCCCGTGCTGGGGGTGAGTTCGCCGGAAAGACCGCGAGACTGGCTGTAGGCGATCGAACCGCCGAAGGCCAGGCCCTGCAGGACGCTGTCTTTCTTGCTGCGCCACGGATAGAAGCGGACTCTGCCGACGGCTTCGGGCACGCTCGTGGTGTTGTTCGTGGCGTAACCTTTGCCGTTGAAAGCGCCCGCCCAGTACTGGAATGCGCCACCGTTGATGTCGCCGTGAATGGTGACGCCGGGACTGCGAAACGCGGAGGCGGCCGAAGGATAAAGCAGTGATTGCAAACCGCGCTCGACGAAATCGATATTGGTAACGCCGGCGACCAATTCCTGCGCGAAGGGTTCCTTGAACTGGCCGGCCTGGATCTGAATGGCGTTGTTGTATTTCGCGTTCAGGTAGATATCGCGAATAATGGCGCCCGTGGAAGCGGCAGCATCAACCAGGAGTCCGAACTGGTAGTGGTCGCCATAATTTCCCTGAAATCCGAACCGGCCGCGGCGCACCGAGAAAGTATTGGCGGGAGAGCCGTCGCCGATATAGCTGCGGTAATCAGTTTGCACGTAGCCGTAGGGCTGAATCTGAAACTGGCCGTCGTTCGATTTGATGAAGAAATGCTCGCCGTTCCATCCGGCGTTGACGGGCGAGCCGCCGTCTTTCTTGTCCGCGGGCTTCTGATAGAGCACTACCGGTTCGGCCGGAGGCGTTGCCTCGGCGTCAACAGCTGGCGCGGAGGCCGGCAGCGGATAGGTGGTGTTAATCAGTCGGGCGGCGCCATCGTTCGCAGGAGAAGCCGGGCGCGACTTCACTTCGACAAGCTGCTCGACCAAATTTCGCAGTTGCTCGATGGTGCGGCGCTGCGAGGCGAGTTCCTGGCGGAGTTGCTCGACCTCCGCTTTGCTCGCGGTGGCAGAGGGAGCCTGAATGCCGTTTCCGGCGGGGCTCTCACCCTGGGCCTGAGCACACGGGCTCAAGCACACAAGACCCAAGGTCAACGTGAAAACCGCAATCCACGTCCTTAGTGAATTCATAATCCCCCCAGCAAATGGTCGGATGAGCGGACCAGTGGCGGTCAGCGTTTAGCGCATTCATGGATTCATGTCAAGCAAATAATCATAAAGTCGATTGAAGCGAGAAAAATTTACGTTCCGAGCCGGGCAAAAAATGCCATGTCATTAATTGATACAAATCGCTCCGAAGACAAAAACTCCAGGTTGCGTCACTGAATTCCCGGAGCGCGAGAATCTCCTCCGGGAATTTCCCGTTTTCTGATAAACAGGAGTTTGCACTTTGCGAATGCCATTCTCCTGTTTTTCGCCGCGGCGATCGCCGGGACACTGAATGCGGTGGCCGGCGGGGGCAGTTTCGTCTCTTTCCCGCTGTTGCTGTTCACGGGAGTGCCCGCGGTGGAAGCAAACGCCACCAACACCGTGGCGCTGTGGCCCGGCTTGGCGGCAAGCACTTTCGTTTACCTGAAGCGGTTGGACGCGCCGCTGCGGCTTTTGATTCCGTTGCTGGCGACCAGCCTGGCAGGAGGTTGGGCGGGCGCGTTGTTGCTGCTGCGGACACCGCAACACACTTTCTTGCACTTGGTGCCGTGGCTGCTCTTGAGCGGGACGCTGCTGTTTGCGTTCGGCAATCAAATCCGGGCAATAGCAGGGCGGACTTCGGTTGTGGACGACCTCCGGCAACTTTCGTGGCAGGCGATCGTGGCAAGTTCCCTTCTGCAGCTGCCGCTCGCGGTGTACGGCGGATACTTCGGCGCGGGCATCGGGTTTGTGATTCTTGGAATGCTGGCGGCGCTGGGAATGCGGGATGTTCTGGCGATGGGCGCGATCCGAACGTTGCTGGCGGCGGCGTGCAACGTGGCCGCGGTGGTCACGTTCATCTGGGCCGGCGCGGTGCTGTGGCCGCAGTGTTTGGTGATGCTTGCTGGAGCGCTTACGGGCGGATGGTTTGGAGCGGACTTTGCGCAGAGAGCCGATCCGCAGAAGATGCGCTATGCGGTGATTGCTGTGGGAGTGGCGATGAGCGCGTATTTTTTTATCGTCGGGGCGCTGAAGAATTGAGAGAAATCGGGACGGGCCGGCCGTATACTTTGCGCCGACCAGAGTGAACCCAAAAAATATTGCCGGGTCTTGACAACCGGTATATACTGCCGCTGGTCCACTTACCGGACCACTTGGAGCCCAGCTTGACACTCAACCTGAAAACCGATTTCGAGACGGTCCGCAGGGACAAAGTTTACGAAGGCGTGGCCAAGCAGATCGAGCGGCTGATCCTGAAAAAACTGCAGCCCGGCGACAAGCTCCCTTCCGAACGCGACCTGGCGGAAACGCTGGGAGTCAGCCGCAGCTCAATCCGCGATGCGATCCGCAGCCTGGAACTGATGGGCATGGTGGAGCCGCGGCAGGGCGCGGGTACGATCGTGCGGCAGATTTCGTCGGACTCGCTGGTGAATCCGCTGGCCAACGCGCGTAAGCGCAAGGAAGAGCTGGTCGGCGAGCTGCTGGACTTTCGCAAGATGCTGGAGCCGTCGCTGGCGTCGCGCGCCGCGACACGTGTGACGCCCGAAGAGCTTGCCGAAATGGAAGAGATCCTCGCACGGCAGGATCAGAAATTGGCCAGGGGGGAAAGCACGATCGCGGAGGACACGGAATTCCACTACGCGATTGCGCTGGCTTCCGGCAACAGCGTGGTGCGCAAGGTGCTGGATACGCTGATGGACTTGCTGCGCGATTCGCGGGAACGCAGCTTGCAGGTGGAAGGGCGCCCGCAAAAGTCGCTGGCCGGCCACCGGAAAATCCTGGCGGCGCTGAACCGCCATGACGCGGAAGCCGCTAAGCTGGCGATGAAGCGGCACATCGAGGACGTCGAAAAAATGCTTTTGAAGAAGTGAGGAGTTGGCCAGCGGGAATTTTTGCGGCTGGTCAACAACGCGCGTTCGCGAGGTTGAGAAGAAGCGGGGCGCGGAATAACTCTCAGGGTTGCGCGGAACGAAGCAAAGAAATTCGATTTAAGGACGAGCAGATTGCCTGACACGCGGGATGACATGACCGGCGGGCCCTTCGCACCTCCCGAGGCGCAAGCCGAGAGTCTCTCAAACCGGCCAAATTCCACTCCGTGCAACGGAACAACGGTAACGCTGCGTGTTTCGGAAGCGCGCGTGGAGGACGTGGGCCACGCGATTGCGCGGCTGGCGCCGGCGGATCTTTTGCGCATCGGCGGGCGGCCCGGCGACGTATTGAAAATCACCGGCGGCACGGTGGCAGTGGGGCGCGCGGAAATTTCCGACCAGGCGCACGAAGGCATGATCCAGATTGACGGAACGTGCCGCAGCAATTGCAGCGCGGGGTTGCAGGAACAGGTCACGGTGACAACCGTGGAAGCGCAGGCGGCGGTGGCCGTTCGCCTGACGCCGATGTGGGTGGGCGCCGCACCGGCAACGATTGCGCCGGAGCGCATGCTGGAGGATTTGACAGGAGTTCCCGTCGTGACGGGCAGCGCGGTGCGCGTACCGACGTTTGCCAAAGCGGTGAACTTTCACGTGGTGCGCACCATTCCCTCCGGACCCGTGGTGATCGGGAAGCGCACGGACATTCGCGTGGTCGAGGGAGAGCAGGCGCCGTCGAGGGCGCCCGCCGTTTCCTACGAAGACATCGGCGGACTGGAGCGCGAAGTGGCGCGGGTGCGAGAGATTGTCGAGTTGCCGCTGAAGTACTCGCACGTGTTTGAGAAGCTGGGAATCCTGGCGCCAAAGGGCGTGCTCCTGTATGGGGCGCCTGGCACCGGAAAGACGCTGCTAGCGCGCGCGGTGGCGGCCGAAAGCCGGGTGCACTTCATTCACCTGAACGGCCCGGAAATCATGCGCAAGTTTTATGGGGAGAGCGAGGCCAAGCTGCGCGAGGTGTTCGAAGAAGCGGCGCGGCATGCGCCGGCGATTCTCTTTATCGACGAGATAGACGCGGTGGCGCCGAAACGCGCGGAAGTGACCGGCGAAGTGGAAAAGCGCGTTGTGGCGCAACTGCTCAGCCTGATGGACGGTTTCGTGGCGCGCGGGCACGTGATTGTGATCGGCGCGACGAACATTCCGGAGATTTTGGACCCCGCGCTCCGGCGGCCGGGGCGGTTCGATCGCGAAATTGAAATCAGCGTGCCGAACACCCAGGCGCGGCTGCAGATTCTGCGGATTCACACGCGGGCGATGCCGCTGGCGGCGGACGTGGACTTGCAAGAGATCGCCGAGCTTTCCCACGGCTTTGTTGGCGCCGACCTGGAAGCGCTTTGCCAGGAAGTGGGCATGATTGCGCTGCGGGGATTCCTGGCGAACCTTCCGCTGGGCATTGACGGCGCGGCTTCGGCTGAGCTTGGAGCGCTGCAGGTTACGCGGGAGAATTTTCTGGCCGGATTGAAGGACGTGGAGCCCAGCGCGACGCGCGAGTTCTTCATCGAGAAGAGTGAGACGGCGTTTGATTCGCTCGGCGGCCTCCACGAAGTGAAGCGGATGCTGGATGCGGTTGTCGAACACTCCCACATTCACGCCGAGATTTACGAAAAGTTCGGACTTGCGCCGCCGCGCGGCATTTTGCTGGCCGGCCCATCGGGGACGGGAAAGACCGCGATGGCCCGCGCACTGGCTGGCGAGAAACAACTGCCGCTGATTGCGATCGACGGCCCGCAGCTGTATTCGAAATGGCTGGGTGATTCGGAACGGGCGTTGCGGGAAGTTTTCAAGAAGGCCAGACGCGCGGCGCCGTGCATCTTGTTCTTCGATTCGCTGGACGCGCTTGCACCGCGGGTCGGGTCCGACCAATCCACCTCGGATGTGTACCGCAGAATTCTGAGCCAGTTGCTGCGCGAGATCGACAACTTGCGCGACGTGAAGGGCGTGATCCTGCTGGCCGCGACGGATCGCCCGGAGCGTATCGAACCCGCTTTGCTGCGAAGCGGCCGCTTCGACTACATTCTCCGATTCGCAAAACCGGATGTTGCCGACCGGGCGGCGATTCTTCAACTATGCTGCCGGCAAGTGCCGCTCTCTCCCGATATCGATTTCCAGGAATTGGCCGGTCGGATGGACGGCCTTACCGGCGCGGATATCGAAAGCCTATGCAAGAAGGCGACGCTCTCCGCGATTGTGGAGATTCAGCGCGGCACACGGCTTGCGCCGTTCGTGGTGACGCGCGGGGATTTTCTGGCGGTTCTGGAAGCCGAACGCAGCAGTTCCAAGCAACCGGGCGCGGGGAACGATCCGGGCAATGCCGCCGGAGATTTGTGGCGGGATGTGTTTACTTCAACCAAGTACTGACGAGGTGGAAGCATGAGCTATACGGAACTATCTGTCTGGACGCGCGGCATCATCATGGACAAAGAAGGCCGCGACATCGTGAACTCCATCTCTGCGTCTGCCCGAAAAGAGGGCAAGCACGCGCAGGCGATGGAGAATTACGTGGACAATCCCGATCGCACCAACTGCCCGACGCGCAAATATTGCCGCGTCAGCGACACGGTGCTCGAGAACGAGCTCACCTACGAAAACGATCACCCCAACATCGTGGTGCTGGTGGAAGGCACGATGGTGAAGGGCTGGGATTACATGCGCGGGATGCCGCCGGGCGGAACGCTGGTCATCAACACGCACTACACGCCGGAGTACATGATGCGCTTTGTGCCGGGCGCCGACCGGTTGGCGCAACTTGTTTGCGTCGATGCGGCGAAGCTGGCCGACCACAAATGGCTTTATTACAGGCTGGGGCAATTGGGACTCGACCGCCTTTCAACGGAGGGCGCGGCCGAACGCAGCAATGCGATCGCGCCCGACATCGCGGCTCCGCTGATTGCCGCGGTGGTGAAATCGACGGGGATCGTCAAGATGGAGACGATTCAGCCGATGATTACGAATCAGAAGGCTTTCGAGCTGGCGCTTCACGACTTGCACATCCTGCCGCTGAATCCAGTGGCGGCTTAGGAAGGAACCCATGTCAACAAAAGGCACACGCATTCCCGAATGGCTTACCGTACCCTTTGCAGGTATCACGCCCGCGCCGACGCAGGAAAAGGGGCAGGACTTGTTCCCCACCGGCAACTGGCGCTCGATCCGGCCGGTGTACCGCGACAAATTGCCGCCCTGCAACAACGCGTGCGGCACGAATGAAAAAATTCAGGGCTATCTCGACCTGGTGAAGCGCGGAAAATATCTGGATGCTTACGCGCTCATCAAGGAAGACATGCCCTTTCCTTCCGTGACCGGCCGCGTCTGTTATCACCCGTGCGAGCAGGCTTGCAATCGCGGGCAGTACGACGAGGCGATTTCGATTCGCGCAGTCGAGAGGTTCCTTGGCGATCTGGGCCAGGCGCTGCAGCGCGACGTGGTGAAACCTGGAAAACCCAACGGCAAGAAAGTAGCGGTTGTCGGGTCGGGTCCCGCGGGCCACAGCGCGGCATACCAACTGGCGCGGCTCGGCTACAAAGTGACCATCCTTGAGAAATCCCCCAAAGCCGGCGGACTGAACCGCGGCGGAATTCCGGACTGGGTTCTGCCACAGGATGTGCTGGATCGCGAGATTGAACGCCTGATCGAATTGGGAATCGCGATCAAAACCAACACGGAAGTCGGCAAAGACATTTCCTGGGACAGCCTGAAAAAAGATTACGACGCCGTTGTACTTGCTGTAGGTCTCACCGATCCAAACAGCGTGCGCGCCGAAGGTGAAAACAAAGAAGGCGTGATTTACGGACTTCCCTTCCTGCGCGACATCGGCATGGGCACGTCGAAAGTGAAGCTGGGCGCCCGCGTCGCGGTTATCGGCGGAGGAAATACGGCCATTGACTGCGCGCGCGAAGCGTTGCGCCAGGGCGCCGTCGAAGTCACGATGATCACCGTCGAGGGCAACCCCAAGGAAATGCCGTGTGTGCCCGAGGATTTCCACGACATGACGGAAGAAGGCGTGGAACTGATTCACGGGCGGGCGATGACCGCGGTGCTCGGCAATGGCAAGGTAGAAGCGCTGCAACTGCACCCGGCGAAATTTTCCGGCGCGATTAACGCTTCGCCGATCACCATCAACAAAGATGTGGCTCCGGAAAAGTTTGCGGTCGACAACGTGATCGTCGCCGTTGGCCAGCACGCCTCGCTGGCGTGGTTGCCGGCGGAATTCAAAACCGAAAAAGGCACCATTAAGGTCGACCGCTTCGGGCGTCTCGGCGACACCAACTTCTTTGCCGCGGGCGACATCGTGCAGTTGGGCTCCGGCCAGCCGCTGATGGTTGTGAATGCGGTGGGCGACGGCAAGCGCGTTGCGTTCAACCTGGACAAGGCGCTGCGCGGAGAATCACTTGAGCCGCGCAAAATCGCCATTGACGTGATCGTGGATCTGAACCGCATGAACATGACCTACTTCCCGCACTTCCCGCGGGTCAAGCAGGAAATGTTGAATCCCACCAGCCGCAAAAAGACGCAGGACGAAGTCATCCTGGCGTTCACCGAAGAGCAGGCCGTTGAAGAAGCCGGTCGCTGCTTCAGTTGCGGCACTTGCAATGCTTGCGACAACTGTTACCTGGTCTGCCCGGAGCCGTGCATCGCGCGCTCCGACCGTTCCAACGGTCTCTATAAAATACTCGTGGACTACTGCAAAGGCTGCCGCGTCTGCATTGAAGAATGCCCGACCGGTTGCCTGGAGGGCGTGCCCGAACTGGACTTCGACGCGGGGGTCGTCCGCATGGATACGGCATTCGCGATTTCACCCGGTCTGCATGGCCGCCAGGCGCAGGAACTGGCAAATCTGGCCAGCCGTCCGGCGAAGGAGCTCTAACATGGCGACAGCTACGGAAACGATCAAGAAAAGAACCGTTCGCATCAATGGCTGCGTGGCGGCGGCGCAGGCGGCGAAGTACGCCGACGTCGACGTGATTACCGCGTATCCGATTCGCCCGTACACCGCAACGATGATGGCGCTGGCGCAGATGGTGGCCAACGGTGAACTGGATGCAGAGTACATCGTGGCGGACAGCGAGCATTCGCAACTGAGTATCGCGCACGGCGCATCGTCCAGCGGCGCGCGCGTTTTCACGGGAAGCTCCGGCGTTGGCGTGCAGTTCGCTTACGAACTGTACTCGCCGATTTCGGGCAGCCGCATGCCGGTGCAGATGATGATTGCCGACCGCACGCTGGATCCGCCGGGCGATTTCGGCTCCGAGCACACGGATGCGCTTTCGACCCGCGACATGGGCTGGATCATGGGCTGGTCCTGCGACGCGCAGGAGGCTTTCGACAATCATCTGATGGGATATCGCATCGGCGAAGATCCGCGCGTGCTGCTGCCGCAGATGATTTGTCAGGATGGCTTCTTCGTCTCGCACATCACCACGGATGTGGAACTGCCCGATCCCGGCCAGGTGAAAGAGTTCCTGCCGCCGTACAAGCATCCCTACCCGCTCGACCCGCGGCGCCCGGTTTCGCACGGGCCGCAGATTATGCCGGAACAGGGGCCGCCGCTGCAGTTGGAGCGTGCGCGGGCCATGGAAGGCTGCATGCCGGTCATCGAGGAAATTCACGAAGAGTTCGCGCGCATTTTCGGCCGGCGCTACGATGCCTGGCTGGAGGAATACAAAACCGACGACGCGGAGATCGTGTTCTTCCTGCAGGGCGGCCACGCCGTCACCGCGCGTTTCGCCATCAATCACATGCGAGAGAAAGGCTTGAAAGTCGGCATGGTCCGCCTGCGCACCATCCGGCCGTACCCGACGGAGCGCGTTCGCGAAACCCTCAGCAAGTTCAAGGTTGTCGGCGTCATCGAAACCAACATGGGACTCGGCAGCGTCAGCAGCGGCGGTTCGCTCTACGCCGAAGTTGCCGCGGCTCTCTACGAGAGCCCGAAGCGTCCGCTGATTGTGTCTTTCATGGCCGGCATGGGCGGCGAGGCCATCGTTTTGAAAGAGTTTTATTGGATGGCCGAGAAAATGATGGAAGCGCAGAAGCATGGCAAAATTGAAAAGCGCACCCACTGGGTAGGATTCGAAGAGTAACCGTAGGGGCGGCCTTCTGAGGCCGTCCGGCAGGTAGAAAGTTTGCGAGGCTTGAAAAAGATCTTAGAAAAGAATTTCAGGAGGAATCGATATGCCAACGATAGAAGTTCAGCGCCAAGTCCTTCCGATTCTCGGCAGCCCGAATCAGGGCGCGCGTTTTTATAATCCCGATCTCCCTGCCTCGGAGCCGTTCGTCCCCGGCCATCGCACGTGCGCGGGCTGCGGGCCGTCCATCCAATACCGGATGACGAGCAAGGCTTCGGGCGACAACACCATCCTGGTCGGCCCGACGGGATGCATGTACGTGGCGAACAGCTCGTATCTCTGTACGCCGTACAACGTGCCCTGGGCGCACACGCAGATCGGCAGCGCCGGCAGCTTCACCGCGGGCGTAGCGGCGGCGTACGAAGCGATGATTCGCAAAGGCAAGTACAAAGGGACGTTCCCGAACGTGATTTGCGAAGCCGGCGACGGCAGCGCGTCGGACATCGGCCTCGCCTCCATCTCTGGAGCGCTCTATCGCAATCACGATTGCCTGATCATCTGCTACGACAACGAGCAATACGCGAACACGGGTATTCAGGCGTCGTCGCGCACGCCGTACGGCGGCATGACGACGTTCTCGCCACCGGGGCCGAAGGTGCCGGAAGCGAAGACGCTGTATCCGAAGGACCTGGCGCGCATGATGGCCGCGGGCCATCCGCATTGCTACGTGGCTACCGCCAGCGTCGGCTATCCCATCGACCTGATGAACAAAGTTCGCAAGGGACTGAACCACAAGGGCGCCGCGTACCTGATGATATACACGCCATGCCAGAAGGGTTTCGTGTACGAGACGCCGCGTTCAATCGACCTGGGCCGCCTGGTAGTCGAATGCGGGCTCTACCCGATGTGGGAATGGAATCCGGAAAAGCGCGAGTACGATTACAGCTTCCGCCCGCAGTCGATGCGGCCGGTTTCCGAATATCTGAAACTGCAGGGGAGATTCGGCCACCTGCATGCCGAGCACATCGCCAACCTCCAGAAGTTCGCGAACCAACAGTGGGGGATGATGGGCGTGCAACTGCCCGAAGCGTTGATCAAGGCGGCGGATCCCAAGAACCAGGTAAACATGGCGGCAGCGGCGGAAGCCGAGGCGGTGGCGCAAACACTATGAGCACCAATACACCAAACGTCAAAGACGTAATGGCCACGAACGTTTCTCCTTCGGCCGCATCCGGGCAAGAGAGCTACGTCGTCACCGAAGGCAAAAAGCGCGGTTCCACACGGGAAGTTCGCGACGAAGCCGCGCACGACCGCTTTTACACCGTGCTGAAAGTGCACGGCGGCGACGCCATCCTGACCGACAACTGGCACACCAACGAAGTCTTCAGCCACTTGCGCAACAATTTCGAAGGCATCACCTTCGCCATGCGCACGCTGGAAGCCTGGGGCGCGATGTTCGAGAACGATAAGCGCGCCTACTACACGGCCGGCGGACGGGTTTGGGTGCTGGACCTGGAGCCCTGCGCGGCTAAAAAGGCGCGGCTGCCGGGCACCGGCAAGGGCTAGCGCATTGCCGAAACGCATTCTGTTGATTGACGACACGCCGGAGATTGCGCAGTTGCTGACGTATGCGTTGCGAGATCACGGACACGAGGTCTTCGCCGAAGGCTTCACGCATACGGTGAATGAACTGATTCGTGATTTGAAGGCAGACGCTCTGGTGCTGGACTGCACGACATTTGATATGAGTGAATCCTTGTTCGACCTGGTGCGCGACAATCCGCAGTACGCCGAGTTCCCGATCGTGATTATCAGCGACACGCCGGAGATGGCCGACGCGAGCCTGACCAAGCGCAATGCGCAGAAAGTATTGCTGATCCCGAAACCCTTCACCGGCTCGCAAGTGGCGCGGGCTCTTGCCGACCTGCTGGGATAATCGAATATGCCTCTGTGGAGCATGGACGAGTGGCAGTACGTTGAGCGCGAGGTCGTGACCGACCCGAAGGACCGGCAGTGGACGGTGGCGCTGATGGACGTGCTCGGGCAGACCGGTGATCCGGATGTTCCGAACAAGTTGCTGGAAATGCAGTACGCCTCTGGACGGTATTACACGCTGATTTATTCGGCCAGCGGAGCAATGCAACGCGAGCGAGGTTACGCCACGCTGGCGGAAGCGACGCAAGCGTTTGAAGACATGCGCATCGCCGTGATAGACGGCAGCCTGGATCCGTCGCAGCCGGTGTTCCGTCAAGACCTGGAAGACTAATCAGAAAATTCCGGAAGCGTTTTCGATCGCCCGGTTCTACCTGCCGGGATTCAAATCTCTCATAATCACATTCAACACTTGCCCCGCGATGCGCGCATCGCGTTCGGTCACCGCGCTTGTGTGCCCGTTCGCGTTGTTATCACGGTATGCGCGTGCGACAGCCGGCAGACGTGCGCATCCGCCGCGTATCAAGCCAACTTTTTCAGCGACAGCGATCCGCTCCTCGAACGACCATTCAGCGATCTTCCCTGCCGGCGCGCCAGACGCGGCTAATTCAGCCGGGCCTCTGTGCTCGAGCGCGTCAGTGATAAGGGATTCCAGAATTCCGCACGAGGTGCGCATAGCCAGATCGAACTCGCCCTGTTCCATCGCTTGCCTGCCGTCCGTGAAAGCCTGTTCGATAATCTGGCGCAGTTCAGCATTGTGAACAAACTCGAAACGTCGGGGCGGCACGTCTGTCGAGGCGATCATCACCGGCCCGCCCTCTTTCCGGGAAAGCGCGGCAACCCCCTGGGTCAGGACATCCAGCAGGCGCTGGACAATCTCCTGTGGCGCTGCGCCTTCCGCCGCATTGCCTTTGGCCGACCGCATCAGGAAAGCGTCGCTGAACGCGCGCGCCAGCCAATGGGCTTTGCTGCCGCCGGAAAGCTGGTTGATGGCCACGCCGCACTCTTCCTGCCAGGCGCGCGTGGCGACAATCGCGGCGGGATTCGCGGAGTCCTTTGCCAACGCGTCGCGAACCTGGTGCCCGCGGCGAATCAGGTGGTCCAGGCGGGACGCGTAATCTTTGATCTGGGCTTCAAGGCTTTCAGACATGGGCCAATTCTCTCAGGAATGGGCGGCGCAGAATCCGGGCGACACGCCGCAGTGGAATCGAATGCGAAAAATAGGTTGCGAGGATGCAAGGAATCTCTTCTTGACAGCCTCCAGGTACGGTGCTAGATTCCGTCCCGCCGCAAAGTGGTTCACTCACCGGACCAGTTTAACACGGTTCGCTGGACCGACCGCTGAGCGGAGTTGGGGGTGCAGGCTGCGATGGCAGGGGTAACGCGCAGCAGTTCGCCACCGACAGGTTTTCCTGCGGCAGTTGGTTCGGGGTTATTCGCTAAAACGGAAGACAAACTCCTCGTGCGTCGCAAACGTTGACGCCGATCGCTTCGGGAGAGAGATCGTTGTGGGGACAGCGAATGACCTCCGGCTGTACACCGCTCCACGGAGATGTGGGCTCTCTGGACGGCCTCGCAGGCAAATTGGGGACTGGTTCGTGCACTACTTCCGCTGAAGTCAAAATGGAGGTTAGTCAATGGCTGCAACGCCAGAAGCTCTAATTCATCCCTCTCGCATCGTCAATCGCTGGGTTCAATTGACGGCCGGCATCATCGCGATGATGGCGATCGCCAATTTGCAATATGCCTGGACGCTTTTCACCAAACCAATTCAGGCGCACCTGCACGTTTCCCTGGTCGCCGTTCAGTGGACATTCACGTTGTTCATCCTTCTGGAAACCTGGCTTGTTCCGTTTGAAGGATACCTGGTCGACATCATCGGTCCGCGCCTGATGCTGGGAATCGGCTCGATATTCGTGGCACTCGGCTGGGTCGGCTCCGGTTATGCCGAGACTATCACGCAGCTGTACATTTGGTACGCCGTGGGTGGCATTGGCGCGGGTATAGTCTATGGCGGATCCATCGGAAACGCCCTGAAATGGTTTCCCGATCATCGCGGTCTCTGCGTAGGCCTGACGGCTGGGGCTTACGGCATCGGCACCGCGAGTACGATTACTCCCGTGGCCAATATGCTGAAAATTTCCGGCTACCAGCATACGTTCATCGTTTGGGGCATCATCCAGGGAGTGGTTGTTCTGGCCTGCGCGTTGTTCCTGGCGCGGCCGCCTGTTGGATGGACGCCGCCAAACTGGGCTGAAAAAGCGGCCAAGATCAAAGCCAAGATTAACACTTCAACCGTCAACTTGACGCCGTTCCAGATGCTGCGCCAGCCATCGTTCTATGTGATTTATCTGATGATGACCATGCTGGCCTTCGGCGGATTGGTGGTCACCGCTCAACTGAACCCGATGGCATCGAGCTACCATGTGGACAATGTCATCGTAGCGTGGGGGATGACCGCGCTGGTGATGGCGATTACGGTGGACCGGCTGCTGAACGGGTTGACCCGTCCGTTCTGGGGCTGGGTCTCGGACCACATCGGCAGGGAAAATGCGATCTTCTGCTCGTTCATCCTGGAAGCAGGCGCCGTATTTGCATTGCTGCAAATGATCGGCCATCCGGTTTGGTTCGTTGCTCTGTCCGGACTTTGCTTCTTCGCTTGGGGCAATATTTTTTCGTTGTTCCCGGCAATCACCGGCGACTTGTACGGAAGCAAATGGGCCACCACAAACTACGGAGTCGTTTACACCGCCAAGGGATTGGCCGCTGCGTTTGCGGGTCCCGGCGCGGCTTGGCTGTTTGCCAAGACAGGCTCCTGGAACAAAGTGTTCTGGGCCATGATCATTTGCGATCTGATCGCTGCGTTCATGGCGTTGCTCTGGCTGAAACCGTTGGCTAAGCGCTCGGTTCAAGCATCGGATCGTGCGACTGCACCGGCGGTCGAAATGGCCTCGCCCGCAAAGGCATAAGCCGGGTCGCTTGGAGCAGCTCAAATTTGTTGCATTCCGCCTGGGGCATTCCTCGCTGGGGCGGGGAGGAATGCCCTTTTCTGTTCACGTACATATATTAAGGATGCCGTTCGACTGAGAGAGCACGCTTGGGCCCTGCCACCACCATCGTCATAGTGTTGCTAACGCAAGGCTTACAGAACAATCACACAAGGTTGGGGGCAGCCGGAAGATTGCGGGAAAATGGCATCCGCGATCTAGTCCTTGCGCTTTCGTCGAATCAAGTCGCCCATCATCTGGTTGTTCTGCCGAAGTAGAGCATTTTGCGTCTGCAGCGTCACCGTGCACAATTTCAATTGCTTTACCGCCAGGTCCTCTTCCGCTTCTCTCTTGGCCAACTCGCCATCTTTTGTTGCGAGTTCCACCCGTAGTTGCTTCAAGGAAGGGCGCATGACTCCTACGCCAACGCAAAATCCGACGACTAACGATAACAACCCTATTAGCAAAGTCTTCATAATGGCAGCCTCATTCTGATGACTCTAGAGGGTATCACTGCGAAGGGCGGGCAATCCGGAGCTTTGCTCTGTAGATGTGCAGAAAAATGGCGCGCCCGGCGTGATTCGAACACGCGACCCTCGGATTAGAAGTCCGATGCTCTATCCAGCTGAGCTACGGGCGCACTCTTTGAAATTTAGCACGATTCGGGAAGTTTGGAACAGCGATGGGCGCGAGACGATTGCCACTTCCCTACCGGCCCGCCCTGCACGGTTCTTGACTTCAAATCCATAACTGATACAAGAGAGTTAACGAGCAAACCAGTCGAGGCGAACACTGAAGGGTTGAGGTACTTCTGCGGATGGGTGTGGCTTCGCGTGTCGTTTACAGACTGGCTTCACTGGCGCTCTTTCTCACCACCACAGCCGGCGGAATACTCCTATTTTTCGTTTCCCCATTAAATGCTCAGTCAACAAATGCTTCGCTGACGGGACGAATCACCGACTCCAGCAAAGGCGTTGTTCCAAACGCGCTGGTTGTGGCGATTAACACCGGCACGCGGATCCACTACGAGACGGTGACCAACGCGACGGGAAGTTATTACGTGACGGATCTCCCGCCAGGCACCTACCGGATCGAAGTGGAGAAGGTGGGATTCAAGGCGGTCATCAAGTCGGACCTGGTTCTTCACGTCCAAGACGCCCTGGAAATTAATTTTGAGATGGTGCTGGGGTCGGCGTCGGAAAGCGTGACGGTGAGGGGAGGCGTGCTTCCGCTGGATACGGAATCCTCGACGATCGGCACGGTGGTGGAGCAGCGCAAGGTGAATGAGTTGCCGCTGAACGGCCGCAATGTATTCAACCTGATCGAACTGGCGGCATCCGTGGTGCCGCAGGGCAGCTCCACCGGAACGCCGGTCGGCGTGAATCCGTTTGGATGGGGCAACTATCAGGTCAACGGTTCGTTCGGCAACGAGAGCGCGGAATTCCTGGACGGCCAGCCGCTGAACATCGGCTATATCAATCTTCCTGTCCTGATTCCGACGCAAGACTCCATTCAGGAATTCCGCGTGCAAACCAGCAATTTGGGCCCGGAATGGGGGAAATTTTCCGGCGGCGTCACCAATCTCAGCACCAAGTCCGGCACAAGCTCGATTCATGGCGAGGCATACGAGTACCTGCGCAACAAAATTTTCAACGCGAACGATTTCTTTCTGAATGCGGTGGACCGGCCGAGGCCTCCCTGGGTGCAGAACCAGTTCGGGGTGAATGCCGGCGGCCCGCTGAACATTCCGCACGTTGGCGGAAAGAACAAGACGTTCTGGTTTGCCAGCGGTGAGGGCTTCCGGCTCCGCACCAGCCAACCCTTCACTGCGACCGTTCCCGACTCGCAGGAACGAATGGGTATTTTTTCGGGGATCTGCAAAACGGGGTTCACCGCGGGTATCTGCAACGATCGGGGGGTGGATTCCAAGGGCCAGCCGGTGGTGATCGATCAGATTTACGATCCGTGTGGAGGAGTCGTTAACGCGCTGGGAGCTTGCCCGGGCAGCAGCGCCACGCCCACGCCTTTCCTGAACAACATCATTCCATCAGATAGGATCAATTTTACATCGCGAAAACTTTTGAACCTCTGGCCTGCGCCGACAAACTTCGCCGCAACGACGAACAATTTCACCACCGCGGCGCCGACCGGCGGAGATCACAACCAGTTCGTCGGGCGCCTGGATCACAACCTGACCAGCAAGCAGAGGCTCTTTCTGCGATTCAATTATTGGCACGTCCTGGATTTGCCGATCGACCCGCTGGAGACCGGGCTTTGCGCCGACCGCTGCGCCGAGGACTACCACACTTACGCGACCGCCGCCGGATACACTTACGGCATCACGCCCACAACAGTGCTGGGATTGAATGCTAGCGTCAGCCGGTTTACTTACAATCGAAGCCCGAAGAACACGGATTTTGACCTGACCTCGATCGGCTGGCCGGCAAGTTATAACCAGTCTGTGCCAGCGCAGATGCGCACCCCGCCGACGCCGTGCGTTGCAAACTTTGCCGACAACATCATGTGCACGCAGGGTCAAAGCTTTATTCAGGACCGCAATACGCAGTTTTACATGTCGCCGAGTATTTCGATGCTGCAAGGCCACCATCAATTTCATTTTGGCGTTCAGCTGGAGGTCGGGCGGGACAATTACTCGCAATCAAACATCGCGAGCGGGGCGTTTGATTTCTGTGTTTCCGGCCAGGCCTGCTTCACTTCCCTTCCCGGAGTCTCCGGGACCGGGCTTGGGTTTGCCGATTTCCTGCTGGGGTATGCCGACAATTTCAACAACCTTGAAAATCATTTCTTCGCGCAGGCCGTAGTTCCTTCCTTCACGGCCGGCCAGCAGATTTATCGCGCGTTGTATTTTGACGATTCGTGGCGCGCCACGCGCAGGCTGACGCTGAATCTGGGCCTGCGTTACGACCTGCAGGGCCCGTGGTCGGAGCGGTTTAATCGTCTATCGTATTTCGACCCGAAGGCAACAAATTACCTGACGCAATTTCTTCCGTCGGGTTCGCCACCGGTGCTCGGTGACGTTTTCCTGGTCAACCCGGTCGATCGCAACAACCTGCCGCTTCGCAAGCTGGATTTTTCGCCGCGAGTTGGTTTTTCCTTCAGCATCGATTCGAAAACCGTGATTCGCAGCGGCTACGGCATATTCTGGATCCCGGATTACGTGGCGTTCAGTTCGAATCCGTTGAACGACATGGTCAACGGAGGCGCGACGACTTATACCGGCACCGTCGATGGCTCTCATCCGGTAAACACCATTGGACTCCCGTTCCCGGCCGGGATCGCGCAGCCGCCGGGGCGAACGCTGGGCACGCAGGGCACACAACAATTCCTGACGCAGGTGGTGCAATCCATCACGGAAGTGAATCCCAGCAATCACCCCCAGGGATACGTCCAACAATGGAACCTGGATTTGCAGCACGAGCTGCCGCTGGGTTTCTTCGTTTCCGCCGCGTATGTCGGCTCACGGGGCACGCATCTGGCGCAGTATTCCCAACAGATCAATCAAATCTCGGACGCATTGCTGGCGCAGGCAGCGGCGCAGGTGAATCCTTCGCTTCCAAATCCCCGGCAAAATGTGACGCTGGTGCAGCCTGCGCCGAATCCATTTTTCGTCAATGGAGAAGCGCTGGCACTGGTTGGCCCCACCACGACGGTTGGACAGCTGCTCCGGCCATTTCCGCAGTACGCCGGCGTGCAGCTTGCCGGCCAGGGATCGTACGACAGCATCTACCACTCGTTTCAGCTGACAGTGCAACGGCGTTTTGCGGATGCCGGATCGCTGCTGGTTGCCTACACCAACGCAAAGTTGATTAGCGATACAGACACGCTGACGGCCTGGGTGGAGTCCGGCGTGGGAAGCATCCAGGACAACAACAATCTGCGGGGAGAGCGCTCGTTGTCTTCGCAAGACGTTCCCCAACGCCTGGTAATCAGCTACGTTCTCGACCTTCCATTTGGGAAGGGCAAACGCTACCTCGCAGGCGCGGAGGGGTGGACGGACAAAATCGTTGGTGGGTGGGGAGTGGACGGCGTCACGATCCTGCAGCGCGGCTTCCCACTGGTCTTTACGAATGGACAGGTGAATGGCACAACGCTCTTCGGCGGCGGTTCGCGACCGAATGTGATACCGAACTGCGCGGCGGTGACCTCGGTTCCGCGAATTGCGGAATGGTTCAACACAGCTTGTTTATCAGCGCCGCCCGATTTCACGTTCGGGAACGAACCAAGGGTAGACCCGCGGTTGCGGGCCCAGGGAATCAGTAACTTTGACTTCGCGCTGTTCAAGAAAGCGCGGTTCGGGAGCAACGAGCGGCTGGGACTGGAGTTCCGGACGGAGTTTTTCAATATCTTCAACCGAACGCAATTCGCGCCGCCGAACACGATCTGCTGTACGGCCAACAATCCAAACTTTGGGGTGGTGACGAGTACGGCGACGGGAACGAATCCTAGGTTGGTGCAGTTTGGCCTGAAATTCTTGTTCTGAGTAGCCCTCAGTCTTGTGATTGCCCCTATTGTTGCGATAAGTGCGCCAGAGCGATCTTGTACCAGAAGCAAAGATACTAGGCCGAATCGAAAAATCTTCTCTTCCCCTAGTTACTTGGTGTATTGTCTTGGCACCATCGGGGCTTCGTCGGGGGAGTTCGCCGGTGCCACGGTCGTGTTGTCTTTGGCATCACCTACAGGCCGTCTATTGGGGACCAACCCATGAGTACCTTGCCGCAACGACGCGCGTTTACGCTTCCCGTTGCCCTGGCCAGAAGCCAGGAGCTACCTGCCTCCCCGCCAGAACTCCCAGGACTACGCATACCGACTGACGATGAAGCCATGCGTCGCCTGCAAACAAACGATGCGACGGCGCTGGAAATTTTGTTTGACCGCTATGCCAGGCTGGTCTTTAGAATTGCTCTTGGAGTCGTGCGCGACCGGGGCGAGGCCGAAGATGTGGTCCAGGAGTGCTTTTTCCATCTGTACAGGAAGTGCTTCCTTTTTGATGGGGCCAAGGGCACGGTAAAGAATTGGGTGCTGCAGATTGCGCTGCACCGGGCGTTAGACCGCAGAGCACATTTGGCGCGCCGCGGATTTTATACTGGTACAGACACGGGCATACTCGGCGATACATTGTTGGGAGAGACGGATCTGGACCGCGAGATCGGTGCAAAACTGAACCGTATCCAGCTGGAAAAGGCGTTCGACGAACTGCCGGAGAGCCAGCGCGTCACGCTTGAGCTGTTTTACTTTGAAGGCATGGACTTGCGGGAGATCAGCAGGAAGCTAAACCAACCCTTGGGAAATACGCGGCATCATTTTTACCGCGGATTGGAGCGGCTGCGGAAGAGCGCTTTTGTGCAGAGGCTTCGGGAAACGAAACGATGCTAAGGATCCAGGACGGCGGCGAAGAACACGAGAAGTTCAAAGAGCTGTGTGCCTTGGCGGCCGCAGGCAGTCTTTCCCCATTGGAATTGTCGGAGTTGCGCGTCCACCTGGACCATTGCGATTCCTGCCAGGAGGCCCTTGCGGAATACCGGATACTGAACACGGAGGGAATACCCACGCTTGCCGAGGGGTATCTTGCGCGGCCGGAGCGAATCGTTTGGGATGATTCCGCGGTCAGGGAGAAGCTGTGGTCGAATGTTTTCTCGCCGAAGGAAAGTTCGCCGGAGCAGAAGATCTCGGCAGCGATGACCATCGAACAGAATCGTCCGGTAAGAAAGAAAATCGGCGTGCTTGCGGGAATGGCGATGGCGGCCGGGGTGTTGCTTGCCGTGGCGGCCGGCGCGTATCACCTGGGTGCGCGCGCGCGTAAACCGGAACCGGTCATCGCGGCGTCCACCGTTCTGGAATCGCAGTATCAAAAGCTGGCTGCGGAGAAGAAAGCCGCCGAGGACTCGCTGGCGGCGCAGGAAAAAAGGCTGGCGCAGCTGCAAGCCGAGAGCGCGGAGAAAGAACAGGCTTTGGTCAAGCTGCGGGCGACGTTGCGGGCGTTGGAGGCTCATTCGAACGACTTGATGGCAGCGAGCAGCCAGTCCGAGACTCAATTGAAAGAGTTGGCGCAGCAGCGCGACGAATTGAACGCCAAGCTGCAAGCCGCGAGCCAGGCCTACGGGAATAATCAGACCGAACTCGCAACTTTGCGCTCCGAGCGCGACAAAACATCACTTCGCAGCGCTTTTCTGGAATCGAAAATTGAAGAGCTGACCGCGAAGAATCGCGACCAGGATCGCCGTTTGAAAGACGCCGAACAGTATCTGACCTCGGATCGCGATATCCGCGAATTGATGGGCGCCAGAAAGCTCTACATCGCGGATGTGTTTGACGTGGACGGCAGCAGCCGCACCCAGAAGCCGTTTGGCCGGGTGTTCTACACCCAGGGGAAGTCCCTGATATTTTACGCGTTCGATCTCGACCATCAGCCCGGCGTGATCAACGCCAGCACCTTCCAGGTCTGGGGCCAGCGCGAAGCTCCCCAGGGCGAATCGGCTTCGCCCATGAATCTGGGCATTCTTTATATGGATAACGAGACCAACCGGCGCTGGGTGATGCGGTTCGACGATCCCAAGCAGCTGGCGGAGATCGACGCCGTCTTCGTGACGGTGGAGCCACGCGGCGGCAGCCACAAGCCAACCAGCAAGCCGTTCTTGTACGCTTTGCTGCGAAACCAAGCTAATCACCCGTAATTTCTTCCAGCAGACCCCGCCAAACCTGCAGCCTCCGTTTGTTCGCCTCGAAGCGTGCAGTTCCCGGGCAGTCCTAGTACTTGCTAGTTTCCCGCCACATGACTTTGTGACTGGTACATATCCACTAATGTGTTCGTACTAATTGACAGAACAGATTCAAGTCGAGGGCATGGTGTGTAGTTGGGTTCCTGTCGAACGGAGCTTCACCGCTTTGGTGTGCCGATTGGAAGCAGTAAAGACACGCAGTGAATCGTGAAAACGAGGAGCGCTGGGGATGAAAAACTTGCGTTTAGCTGTATTCGTTGCATTGCAGTTGACACTTTGCCTTTGCGTCGCGGGTCTTTTTGGCGGGCCAGCCGCCGCCCAGACGACGTATGGATCAATTGCCGGGACGGTCTCGGATGCCTCGGGCGCGGCGATTGCCGATGCCCAGGTAACCTTGACCAACATGGGTACGACAGAGAAGAGGGTGGCCCCCTCGGGCACCGACGGCCTGTATGCCTTCGTGAACCTGCTGCCAGGGCGTTACAGTATCGGGGCGGAAAAGACGGGATTCAAACGCATCACTCGCCCGGATGTCATCGTGGAAGTCGGGCAATCGGTTCGCATTGACCTGACCATGCAAGTGGGTGATGTGAACCAGACCATCGAGGTCACCGGTGAGACGCCGTTGCTGCAGGCGGAGACATCTTCGATGGGGCAAGTCGTCGAACAGCGCAAGGCCAATGAGTTGCCGCTGAATGGCCGCAACGTTTTTAGCCTGATTACACTAGCTCCTTCTGTGGTCCCGCAGGGCAGCGCGGGCGGCACGCCTGTGGGAGTCAATCCTTTCGGCTGGGGCAACTTCCAGGTGAACGGTTCTTTCGGCAATGAGAGCGCCGAATATCTGGATGGGCAGCCGCTCAATATCGGCTACATCAACCTGCCGGTGCTGATTCCTACGCAGGACTCGATTCAAGAGTTCAAAGTTCAGACCAGCAACCTGGGGGCCGATTGGGGCAAGTTTTCTGGCGGCGTCATTAACCTGAGCACGAAGTCCGGAAGCAACGGTTTGCACGGCGAAGCGTATGAATATCTGCGTAACCGGGTTTTGAACGCCAATGATCCGTTCAATAAGGCACACGAAATCCAGACGGGCCAACCCAATAAAGCGGGGGCTTTCACGCAAAACCAGTTCGGCGCAAACGCCGGCGGTCCGCTTGTCATTCCCCATGTCTATGACGGCAAGGATAAAACATTCTGGTTTTTCAGCTGGGAAGGATTCCGTCTGCGTCAGGGAGTTCCGCCGAGCCAAACGACGGTTCCCACCCCGGCCGAATTAGGGGGGGATTTTTCCGCGGCTGGCATCGCGCCGATCCTGGACCCTTGCGGCGGGACCGTCAATGCCAACGGTGCCTGCGACGGCAGCAATGCGAAACCGACGCAATTCGTTTCCTTCCCGACTGGGGGGGCACCTGGTACTACCAACCCCCTATGCACGATTCCCGCAGGATGCCCGAACATCATTCCCACGGCACGCCTGAATGCAACCTCGCTGGCCTTGGAAGACCTTTGGCCGGCCGCCAATCAACCTTGCGCCGGTAGTGATCCGGTAATCGGCTGTACAAAAAACTACTCCAAATCCTTTGGCAGTGGCGGCAATCAAAACCAGGTAGTCGGCCGGCTCGATCACGCCATTACCAACAATCAACACATTTTTTTCCGGTACACCTACTGGAACGTTCTGGATTTGCTGCAGGATCCCCTTGGCACCGGACTTTGCCAGGACCGTTGCGCGGAAAAGTACGACAGCAGCGCACCTGCCCTCGGCTACAACTGGACCGTAACGCCAAACACCATCGTTGGCATTACCGCCAGCCTCAGTCGCTTTGCCTATGATCGCGCCCCCAAGAACTCGGGTTTCGACTTGACCACCATCGGCTGGCCAGCGCAGTATAACGCGGCCATTCCGTCAGGCGCCCGGACGCCCCCCACACCGTGCGTGTTCGGCTTTGCAGACAACGTCATGTGCTCGCAAGGCCAGAGCTTCATCACCGACCGCAATACGCAGTGGAATCTCAGCCCCAACGTGACGCTCGTGCGCGGCAAGCACACCGTCAAGCTCGGCTTCCAGTTGGAAATTGGGCGTGACAATTACGCGCAAACCAACGTGGCTAGCGGTGCGTTCGCCTTCTGCGGCGGCGCGCCCCAATGCTACACTGGCAATGGATTTGCCGATTTTCTGCTGGGCTATGCAGCCAATCCAAAGAGTGTCGAAAACCACTTCTTCGGTCAGGCCGTTGTTCCCGCGCTGGTCGCCGGTCAGCAAATCTACCGCGGCTTTTACGTGGATGACACCTTCCGCTTGACCAACAAGCTCACTCTCAACCTTGGCCTGCGCTATGAACTCCAGGGGCCATGGTCGGAACGCTTCAACCGGCAATCCTCCTTCGATCCAAACGCAGCGAGCTGGCTCGCCAACCCTGGCGTTACCGCCGGGTTGACGAATGTTCCGGGCTTACCTGGCTTGAAGGGAGACGTCTCCCTGGTCAACTTGGACAAGCGGACGAACATTCCGCTGCCCAAGGATAACGTCGCCCCACGCGTGGGCTTTGCCTATAGCTGGGATCAGAAAACGGTTATTCGCGGCGGGTATGGGATTTTCTGGATTCCCAACTACGTCTCGTTCGGCTTGAACCCGAACAACGACTTCGTGAACGATGCCACAACTTCCTACACGGGAACCACCGACCTCGTCCACCCGTCAAATACCATCAATACACCATTCCTGCCCGTGGTCGTGCCTCCAGTGGGTCGTACGCTGGGCGCGCTTGGAACCAGTCAATACGCTACGCAAGCGGTTCAGGGCTTCGCCATCGCCGATTACAACGATCACCCGGCTGGCTACGTGCAGCAGTGGAACATCAACATCCAGAGGAATCTCCCCTGGAACTTCTTTGTATCTGCCGCGTATGTCGGCTCCAAGGGCACGCACCTGTCGCTCTACGATTCCGAAATCGACCAGATTGGGGATAACTTCCTGGCCAATGCGGCAACGCAGTGCGCCGCACAGCTCGCGAGCACTCCAGGCCTAAAACGTTGTGATGCCAACGGGGTGACCCTGTTGCAGCCGGTGGCCAATCCCTTCTATGACAACGTAACCGGAGTGTCATACGCCTTGTCCGGTCCTACTACATTAAAGGGGCAGCTTGATCGCCCGTTCCCCCAATACACAAGTTTGAGGCTTGCCGGCCAAGGCAACTACGACAGCACCTATCACTCGCTGCAACTCACGCTCGAGCGCCGGTTTGCCAGCGCAGGCTCGTTGCTGGTTGCTTACACAAACTCCAAACTGATCAGCGACGCCGACACGCTTACCAACTGGCTGGAAGCCGCGACTGGCAGCATCCAGGACTTCAACAACCTCAGGGGCGAGCGCTCGCTTTCGTCGCAGGACGTGTCACAGCGCCTCGTCATAAGCTACGTTCTCGACCTGCCCTTCGGCCGCGGCAAGAAGTATTTGTCCGGCTTCGACGGGCCTATGGACAAGGTCGTCAGCGGCTGGGGCATTGACGGCGTTACCACATTCCAGAAGGGCTTTCCTCTGGTGTTCACCAACGGGAACTCGAACTACACGACGGGATTGGGCGCAGGGTCGCGCCCGGACAGGGTGCCCGGCTGCAACACGTCCAGGCCAGCGGGCGTCTCATCAATAACCGAGTATTTCAACACTGCTTGTTTCGTCTCACCGGCAGACTTCACCTTCGGCGACGAATCGCGCACCGATCCCAGGCTGCGCGGTCCTGGCGTGAACAACTGGGACTTCGCTTTGTTTAAGCGGACCCAGTTCGGTCCGGATAACAAGCTCGGCCTCGAATTCCGCAGCGAGTTCTTCAACATGTGGAACCGCACGCAATTTGCTCCGCCGAACACCAGCGTTGGCTCTTCAACCTTCGGGCAAATTACCAGCGTTTTCCCTGGCACCAACCCGAGGCTCATCCAGTTCGGATTGAAGTTCCTGTTCTGATTACCACCCTGGGAATGCCCGGTAGGGATGCTGAGGAGCATCACTACCGGGCATAACTTTTTTATGGATGATTTTTTCGATCGGTTCCCTCCCCATGCAGCAATCCCGGACTCCCGCTTCGTGTTAGCCTATTTGCGCATCCTAAGAGACATTGACTGTTGCAGCGCCGCGCGATAGCGCGTTCAAGGAGACTTGCGAAGAGATGCCTCGCCGACACACGCGCCGTGATTTTCTGAACTACGCGGCGATGGCCGCTGCCGCGCCAATCTTTGAGGTGAAACCCCTCCGAGGCATCGATTTCCTTCTGCAGAATTCCCCCACCCCGCGAAAATTCCTGATTGAGACCATGCCCGGCGGCGTGGCCCTCTTCGATTACAACAACGACGGCTTGCTCGATATCTTCCTGATGAATGGCGGACGGATCACCGAGGGGCTACGCGCGCCGGAGAATTTCGAACGCAGCAATCCCCGCTATTGGAACCGCCTCTATCGCCAGAATCGCGATGGAAGCTTTCAGGACGTGACCCAGGCGGCGGGGCTGGCCAACGCGGGCAATGGGAATTACGGCATGGGAGTGGCGGTCGGCGACTACGACAACGACGGGAACGCCGATCTTTACGTGACCAGCTACGGCAAAAACATTTTGTATCACAACAACGGAGACGGCACGTTTACGGATTTAACAGCCAAAGCCGGCGTGGGCGGGGGAGGCTGGTCGGTATCGGCGGGCTTTTTCGATTACGACAACGACGGAAAGCTCGACCTCTTCGTGACCCGCTACATGGATTGGGACGCCGACCACAACAAGATTTGCGGCGGCGACTGGCACACCTACTGCCCGCCCAACGCCTTCCCGGCGACGACCTGCCTGCTTTATCACAATCGCGGCGACGGCACGTTCGAGGACGTCACCGAAAAATCCGGCCTGGCCGCAAAGAAAGGCCGCGCGCTGGGCGTTTCGTTCGCGGATTACGACGGCGACGGCTTCACGGATATTTTTGTAGCGAACGACGGTATGCAGCAGTATCTCTTCCACAACAATGGCGATGGGACGTTCACGGAGTGTGGCCTGGAATCCGGCGTGGCGTTTACCGCGGACGGCAAGGGAATGTCCGGCATGGGCACGGTTTTTCAGGATTACGACAATGACGGGCGCCCGGACGTCTTGGTCACCGTGTTGCCGCGCGAAATTTACAGCCTGTATCACAACGAAGGCGGAGGAAATTTTAATTACGCCAGCCTGGAGGCCGGGCTCGGCGCGATGACGTCGATGAGTTCCGGCTGGGGCGTGGGCCTGGAAGATTTCGACAATGACGGCTGGAAGGATCTTTTCGTCGCGCAGGGCCACGTGCTGGATAATGTGCAGGACATCGACGCTTCCCTGCGTTACAAGGAAGTGCCGCTGCTTGCGCTGAATCACAAGGGGCGCTTCGAGAGGGCCGATTCCGGCGTCACCAAGCCCATGGCGGCCCGCGGAGTGGCCTTCGGCGACATCAACAACGATGGCTACATGGACGCCGTTATTTCGTGCCTGGGCGGCCCGCCGGTTCTGCTGCTCAATCGCGGCGGGGGCACGAATCACTGGATTTCGATCTCGCTTCAGGGGACGCGCAGCAATCGCGACGGCTATGGCGCGCGGGTGAGTGTGAGCGGGCAGACGCGTATGGCAACATCGACCGGAAGCTACCTTTGCGCAAACGACAAGCGCCTGCATTTTGGGCTGGGGGCAGCGGAAAAAGCTACGGTTGAGATTCTCTGGCCTTCGGGAGTGAAACAAGTCTTGAACGACGTTCGCGCCGACCAGTTTCTTTCCGTCCGCGAACCGGAGCGCTCATGATTCATCTTTTTTTATTCGCATGGCTCGCCGGGCAGGCAGCAACATCCGACGCGCAGCAGCACCTGCAGGCCGGCCTGGATGCGCGCAAGCAGCATCAGGTCGACCTGGAAATAACGGAATTTCGAAAAGCCACCGAAAGCGACCCGAACCTGGCCGACGCGTTTGTGAATTTGGGCGCCGCTTACATGGAGAAGCGCGACTATGGCGGCGCGATCGCTCCGCTGAAGCGTGCGCTCGAACTCAGCCCAGACTTGGCCGTCGCCCACCAGTTGATCGGCTACGCCCTGCTGTCGCAGGGATATTCGGCGGAGGCAATTCCCCATTTGCAGCGCGTTGGCGCGTTGGATGCTCTTGGCATCGCACAGATTGAAACCAATCAACTGACCGAGGCTGTTTCCAGTTTCACGGCCGCGCTGGCACAGCGTCCCGGCGACCCGGATTTGTTGTATTACCTGGGGCACGCGAGCGGATTGCTTTCGAAGGACGCGATCGATAATTTACTGGCCACTCATCCGGATTCCGCGCGCGCGCACCAGGCGCTGGCGGAAAACTATTACGTTCTTCGCCAGATGCCGCAAGCCGAAAAGGAATACCTGGAGGCGCTGCGCTTGCGGCCCGACTTGCCGGGATTGCATCTGGAACTCGGCCAGGTTTATGCAAACTCCGCGCAATGGCCAAAGGCGGAAGCCGAGTTTCGCGGGGAATGCAAACTTCGCCCGGGAAACGCCGAAGCCGCTTACCGGCTGGGGGCCGCGCTGCTGCAGCAGGGCAAGGCGCATGACGCGCTGCCCGAACTGAAACGATCGAACGAACTCAAGCCCGACATGCCGGAAACGCTCTATTCTCTGGGCAAAGCGTATTCGCTGATCGGGGAAACCGCGGCGGCCGAAAAGGCGTGGCGCAAAGTGATTGAGCTTGAAAAAAACACTTCCCTCGCCGCGCAGGCGCATTTTGGCCTCGCCGGTGTATATCGCAAGCAAGGTAAGGCCACGCAAGCGCAGCAGGAGATGCAGGAGTTCCAGAAACTTCAGAGCACGATTGGCCCACCCCGTTCCGAGTGACCATCATTTGATTGACAAGGATCGCGGACCTAAAAATAATTCAGCGCCAGGCAGAAATTGCCCAGCGCTGAATTTTTGTGAACCCCGGCTCTGTTTGAAATTAGAAGCGGTAGATCACGCCGGCCGACGGCTGAGCGGTGTTTGTCGTCAAGCCGGAGCGCAGCGCGTTCACGCCAAAATCGGGGCGTCCGTAAACCAGGCCGCGATATTCCAGGCGGAACATGAGGTGCTTGGAAAAATCGTAGTTGACCCCGCCGCCGTAGACAAACGTGGCTTTCGCCTGGTTGCCTGCGCCCGGCACGGTCGCTCCCGCATTCTGGGTCGGAGCAAAAACCAGGGCCCCGGTGCCCGCGAGAACGTAGGGGTTGAATCGCGTCGTCCGCCAGGGAAGATCCATCACAGCGGCAACGGTCGTCTGGTGCACGTTGGATTGCACGTTTAGGGAGCCGGTGGACGAAATATTCTGCTGGGTGTCGCGATTCCAGCCGTAGCTGACATCAGCCGCGAACCAGCGATTAAAATGATAGCGGTAACTTACGAGGAGCCCGCCGGAATTGGTGCTGTGCTGATTCAAAACGTTGCTGCTCGAGTCTTTGGTGAAAAAACCCGTGCCCTGCACGCCGACTTCCTGGGTGTTACGCTCGTCGGCCCGGGCGCTTGCGATGAAGATAAGGAGTGCTCCAAACACAACTGCAGCTGTCGATCGAAACTTCATTCTATCTTTCTCCCTTGATTGGTCTTGAATCTATGCGATGGACACAATGAAGCAATCGCATAAACTTCCTCACTTACGGAAGCGCTGCTTTTTTGTTTGCGGCGCTTCTTTTTGCGCGGCTATGAGCCCTGGGCGAACTCGCCGCACAAATCCGAACAAAGGTCTTGAATTAATGTTCCGCGAGATTTGGACCAACGAATGAACACACTGCTACCTCGCGCGTCGTGGCCAGGTTGTCGATTTGCTGTCCCTAATATTTATTTGTTTCGGACTTCTGTGGCCTTGCTCACCCCTGAACCCGTGGCAGGACTCTTTCTGTTGTCCTCGAAGGCTTAGATGGGGGATTGCGGAAAGAAGTTACTTCGAAGCGGAAATATTTTTCAAATAAACTTCGTGTTGCAAATTCAATTTATTTTTGTTTGTCGTGAATAGGTCAGTCGGACAACCAATCATAATCAAATGTTTGCGCTTGCCTGGAAATCATAAAAAGAAATTACCGCAACTACAAAAATAAGAAGAAAAATCCACAAAATGGAAAATTGCATTTTCACCCATTTTGTACATTCCGTCAGGCCGGGCATCTGAATTTCGTGCGGATTGTGCACGAGCGGGAACCGAGCTAGAGTAAGGACACTTACAAAAGCCTCATTGTGTCAGTTGCAGGTACCCATACTTAGACGTGAGAGAAGCGCTCAGTTATGGCTGATCGAGGTATTCACGACTGGATGACGCGTCCCCTCGTGTCGCGCCTGCTCCCATACGGATTGGCTATCGCGTCGCTGACAGCCGCACTTCTCCTGGAAATGCTTTTCACCCACTTCCACCTGCCGCATGCATTTGCGGCACTGGCTCTGTCCGCGATAGCGATCACGTTCTGGTATGGCGGGGCAAAACCCGGAATCGTTGCGGTCTTGCTGGCAATTGCGATTCGCAGCTATCTGTTCGAATCTGAAATCTCGACGGTTTCCCGGGTGCTCTACGACCTGGTGTTTGTGATTTTCGCCGTGCTGATGAGCTGGCTGAAGCGCAGGCGGAGCGAGCTGGAAGAAAAGGTGGCTGAGCGAACAGCTGAACTGACGGCGACGAACGAAGAGCTGAAGAAAGAGATCGTCGAACGAAAGAAGGCGGATGAAAAACTTCGCAGGAGCGAGGCCTACCTGCTGGAGGGCCAGAGACTGGTTCACATGTTCAGCTGGGCCCATGATGCCGCAACGGGCAGAGTGAGCAGTTCGCCGGAAGTCCGGAACATTTTCGGGGCCGCGCCTGGAGAGGACGTTGGCACCACGGAATTCTTTCTTGGCAGAATTCATCCGGAAGATCGGCCCGGCGCAGAGCGCGTTTTCGCGGATGCCGCCATCGCGAAAGCCAGCTACGAGTCCGATTACCGGATCAGTTTGCCCGACGGTTCCATCAAGAACATTCACACAATCGGGCATCCCGTTCTTAACGAATCGGGCGATATCGTGGAGTTTGTCGGAACCGCGATGGATGTGACCGAACAGCGCCGAGCCCGAACCGAGTTGGAGCTGGCTTTTGAGGAAATCAAGAAGCTGAAAGATCATCTGCACGACGAAAACGTTGCGCTGCGGGAACAGATCGATCAGGCCTTCATGTTCGAGGAGATCGTTGGGTCATCCCCGGTGCTGCAAACCGTGCTCTCCAAGATTTTGAAAGTGGCGCCCACGGACTCTACGGTTCTTATCACAGGGGAGACCGGCACCGGCAAGGAACTGATTGCCCGCGCGATTTATAAGAGGTCTCAGCGCTCCGGCCGCGCCTTTGTCGGCGTGAACTGCGCTTCGATTCCGGCTTCGCTGATTGCCTCCGAGTTGTTTGGCCATGAAAAGGGAGCCTTCACTGGCGCACTGCAGCGTCACCAGGGCCGTTTCGAACTTGCGCACTCCGGCACGATTTTTCTGGATGAAGTCGGCGAGCTTCCTCCCGAAACTCAGATCGCCTTGCTTCGCGTTTTGCAGGAACATCAATTCGAACGTGTAGGCGGCACGCGAGTTCTTCCGACCGACGTCCGGGTGATTGCCGCAACGAACCGCGACTTGCGCGTGGCCATCGCTTCCGGCGCATTCCGGGCCGACCTGTTCTACCGCTTGAACGTATTTCCGATCGAGGTGCCTCCCCTCCGGCAACGCAAGGAAGACATTCCGATGCTGGTGGAATATTTTGTGAAGCGTTACGCGGAAAAAGCGGGCAAGCAGATTACCAAGATCGATAGAAACACGATGGAGCTCTGCCAGACTTATCCCTGGCCGGGAAACATCCGCGAACTGCAAAACATTATCGAACGTTCGGTGATACTTTGCAGCGGGGACACTCTTTGGATCGACGCGGCCTGGCTGACGACGGAAGTGAAGCCTTCCCAGCCCGACCTCTCCGCTCCTCTCCCGGAAGCCCTTCAAACTCAGGAGCGGGAAATCATCGAGGCGGCTCTGGCCGCGTCGGGGGGAAGAGTCGCTGGCCCTAATGGGGCAGCAGCCAAACTGGGAATTCCCCGCTCGACCCTGGACTCAAAAATTAAACAGTTGAAAATCCACAAGCACAAATACACACCCGAACCCCAGTAGCGTGTCATCGATCTGACGAGAATTCGGCACTTCCCGAATTCTCGTGACCAGCTCATCGCACTACTCCCTTTATTTTCAATGACATGCATTTGGCCAAACCGTTGCTACTTGTAGCCGTGAGCGTGCCACTTGGAAATTAGGGGGGCGCGCGGGCGTTACAGCTAAAGGGCCCACAGAGAACCCATGACCTTAAGGATAGAGAAGTCGGTGCGGCAGGAATCCACGGTTTTCAGCTTAGTCGGTCGAATCGAGGCCGAACATATCGAGGAACTGGAGGGCCTTTTCGACCTTCGAAAAGAGGCGAAGTCGGTCGTCCTGGACCTGCAAGAGGTGAGACTGGCGGATCGCGAAGCAGTGAAGTTCCTGGCGCGGTGTGAGGCAGGGGGAGTGCAGTTGGAAAATTGTCCCGCCTATATCCGGGAGTGGGTGAGAAGAGAGAAGCCGTAAGACAGCGTGGCAAAGTTGCCGAGGGATGCTCGGCGTAAGGAGCAGGCGATGAACGGAAGCTTGATGGGTGCACGTAAGACCAAACGCAACGAAGCGAATGCGGCGGGCAATGTCGGGGGATGGAGTGAAGGCGAATTGATAGCCGCGGCAAAAGGCGGACATGGCTCCGCGTTCGGGATCCTTTGCGAGCGGCATGCGGAAATGATTCTGCGCGTAACCTTTCGTATTACGCGAAACCGCGAGGACGCCGAAGACGCGGTGCAGGACTCGTTCCTGAGCGCATTCGTGCATCTTGCTAGTTTCGATGAGCGCTCGCGTTTCGCCACCTGGCTGACGCGCATCGCCATCAACTCCGCGCTGGGGCAACTCCGGAAGAAACGCGGAGTCCGGGAAATTTCGATGGACGAGCCGAGCAACACGGAAGAGACGCGGCCGCAACTGGAGCTTCCGGACCGAGCGCCCGATCCGGAAGAAAATTACCGCCACCGTGAGCGCCAAGAGATTGTCAGTGCGGCGGTCGGGCGCCTGCGGCCACGCAGTCGAAAAGTCGTGGAAGTGCACCAGCTTGGGGAATTTTCCATGAAAGAAACCGCGCAGATTTTGGGCATCTCCATGGCGGCGGCCAAGGCCCGGATGTTCCACGCCCGGGCCGCGCTGCGCCGCATGCCGATGCTTCGGACCGTGCGGCAGGAAAATTGGTCGAGCGCCGGATGAACCGGGGCCGGATTCGGCGGCCATGACAGTGCCAGCGCTCCTGAATTAATTCAGTCCATCGAAAGCAGAATGCGCATCGAAGCGCGCAGGAAAGAGTCTGCCTTCGTGGATTGTAGTTCTCTCGGACCCGTTGCGACCTTCGGACAATAGCAAGGAATTGAAATTATGTGGATCGTCAGACTCGCGCTGAAGCAACCGCACACCATCGTTGTAATGGCGATTTTGATCTTGATTTTGGGATCGCTGGCCGTCGTCCGCACGCCAACGGATATCTTTCCAAACATTAATATCCCCGTCGTCAGCATCATCTGGACTTTTAACGGCCTTGCCCCACAGGACATGGCGGACCGGATTATCTCGGTCACCGAACGGAGCCTCACCACAATCGTCGACGATATCGGCCATATCGAGTCGCAATCCCTGAACGGGATCGCCGTGGTCAAAGTTTTTCTCCAGCCCAACGCCAGCATCGACAAAGCCCTGGCGCAAATCACCGCCAGTTCGCAGACCCAGTTGAGGCAATTGCCCCAGGGAACAACGCCGCCGCTGATCATCACGTACAGCGCGTCAACCGTTCCCATACTGCAACTGGGACTGAATGGAAAAGGGTTTTCTGAACAGCAGTTGAACGATTATGGTTTGAACTTCATCCGCACAAGATTGATTACCGTTCCAGGGGCCGCGGTGCCTTACCCGTACGGCGGGAAGCAACGCCAAGTCCAGGTGGACCTGAACACTACGGCGCTGCAAGCCAAGGGATTGTCTCCGCTGGACGTGGTCAACGCCATTTCCGCGCAAAATCTGATCCTGCCCACGGGCACTTCCAAAATCGGATTGAAGGAATACGACGTCGACATCGTGAATGGGGCGCCGCAGACCGTCGCCGAGTTGAACCGCATCCCCGTCAAGACAATCGGGACAACCACCATTTATGTAAGCGACGTGGCCCATGTGCGCGATGGTTTTCCTCCACAGACCAACATCGTTCGCGTGAACGGCCAGCGCTCCACGCTCGTGACCGTACAAAAATCCGGTTCTTACTCCACGCTCGACATCATCGCCGGCATCAAAACACTCCTTCCCCAGATAAAGCAGACGTTGCCCGAAGAGCTGAACATCAACATGCTGGGCGACCAGTCCATCTTTGTCCGCGGAGCGATTCAAGGAGTGGTGAAAGAGGCGGTGATCGCCGCGTGCCTGACGGGCCTGATGATCCTGATTTTCCTCGGGAGCTGGAGGAGCACGCTAATCGTGGCCGTGTCCATTCCTCTGGCGATTCTTTGCTCGATCATTATTTTCAGCGCCCTGGGAGAAACCATCAACATCATGACCCTGGGCGGCCTGGCGCTGGCCGTCGGCATTCTGGTGGATGACGCGACCGTTGAAATCGAAAACATGAATCGCCACATCGACATGGGAAAAGAGATCGAGCACGCGATTCTGGACGGAGCGGCGGAAATTGCGACACCGGCATTTGTCGCCACGCTATCCATTTGCATCGTCTTTGTGCCGATGTTTCTGCTGACCGGCGTCGCGCGGTACCTCTTCGTGCCGCTGGCGGAAGCAGTGGTGTTCGCGATGTTGGCATCCTACTTCTTGTCCCGCACTCTGGTTCCCACGATGTCCAAATATCTGATTCGCGGGCATGAGCACGATGTGGAACGCCATTCGGTCGAAAGCCGCAATCCGTTTGTCCGTTGGCAAGTCCGCTTCGAGCATGGATTCGAGCGCCTGCGCAAGGCGTATCGCGGATTGCTGGAGCGCTGCCTGCACCACCGGCGGGCGTTCGTGACCGCCTTTTTCGCCGCGTGCCTTGCGTCGCTGGCGGTTGTTGCGCCGTGGCTGGGGGAGGACTTCTTCCCAAGCGTCGACAGCGGGACATTCAAACTTCACGTGCGGGGACCAACAGGAATGCGGATCGAAGAGACGGCGCGTCTTTGCGACCTGGTCGAACAGTCGATCCGGCAGCAACTCCCGCAGGGTTCCGTGGCGAGCGTAATTGACAACATTGGCTTGCCCTACAGCGGGTTGAATCTTTCTTACAGCAGTTCCGCGCCGGTCGGAAGTTCGGACGCGGATATTCTGGTGACCTTGAACGAGCATGGCCACGTCACCGACAAATATATACACGACCTTCGACTCGGGCTGGCGAACAAATTCCCGGGCGTTACGTTTGCCTTTCTTCCGTCCGACATTGTGAGCCAGATTCTGAATTTCGGGCTTCCGGCGCCGATTGATATTCAGATCGTGGGAAACAATCTTGCGGCCAACCGCCAATACACGGATGCATTATTCGAGAAGGTGCGCCGCGTTCCGGGCATCGCCGATCCACGCATTCAGCAACCCTCCGATCAGCCGTACATGCACCTGTTCGTGGATCGCACCAAGGCGCAGGAAATTGGCTACACGGCGCATGACGTGGCGCAAAACCTTCTCGTTTCTCTCAGCGGCAGCTTCCAGACTTCGCCTACGTTCTGGGTCGACCCCAGAAATCGCGTGAGCTACCAGATCGCCACGCAGACACCGCAATATCGCCTGAGCAATCTGCAGGATCTCGAAAATGTCCCTGTCACGGGAACCTCTCCGGACTTTCCGCCGACAATACTCGCCAATGTTGCCTCCATACGGCGCGGCACGGGCGAAGCCGTAGTCTCGCACTACGATATTCAACCGGTGTTGGATATCTTCGGCTCCATTCAAGGGCGGGATCTTGGCGGAGTTTCCCGCGACATCAACCGAATTATTGACCAAATGAAAGATCAATTGCCGCGCGGTACTCGCGTGGTGATGCGCGGGCAGGTGCAGACTATGAACGCATCGTTCACCGGCTTGTTCGCGGGCCTGATATTTTCGATTGTTCTGGTCTATCTGCTGATCGTGGTCAATTTCCAGAGCTGGCTCGATCCCTTCATCATCATCACCGCTCTTCCCGCGGCCCTCACGGGAATCGTGTGGTTGCTTTTCGCCACCCACACAACCCTGAGCGTCCCCGCGCTGACCGGCACGATCATGTGCATGGGCGTGGCGACCTCGAACAGCATCCTGGTAGTTCAGTTCGCAACGGAGAAAATGGCGGAAGGCAAAGATCCGCTGGCCGCGGCGCTGGATGCGGGGTTCACGCGGTTTCGCCCGGTGCTGATGACCGCGATGGCCATGGTAATCGGCATGGTTCCGATGTCCCTCGGCCTCGGTGACGGCGGCGAACAGAATGCGCCGCTCGGGCGTGCCGTGATTGGCGGCCTGCTTTTCGCAACTGTTTCAACGCTATTTTTTGTTCCGACGGTATTCAGTATCCTTCACGGAATGCGCCGCCGCCCCACGGAAGAAACCGTACCCGTCCAGGGCGCTTGATTAATTGGAAGGGGACACAACGATGGAATCGCATACACAACTCCCTCTGCCGCAATCGGCAGTAGATACTAAGAAAAGCCTGACCGGGAACGGCTGGATCTCCGGAGTCGTGGTCCTACTGATTTTTGGCGGAGTGTTGGCCTATGGCATTTTTTCAAGAATGCGCGCCGGCACGGCCCTGCGCACGGAGACCGACACCCTGGCGGTGCCGACCGTTTCTGTTATCACGCCGCAGCGCTCGGCACCTACACAGGAAATCACGCTGCCCGGCAACGTGCAGCCGTTTATCACCTCGCCGATTTTCTCGCGCACAAACGGATACTTGAAATCATGGCATTTCGACATCGGAGCGCACGTCAAGAAAGGCGATCTTCTGGCGGAAATCGAGACACCGGAAGTCGACCAGCAATTGCAGCAATCGCGCAGCAACCTGGCGACGGCGGAAGCCAACCTGCGGCTCGCGGAGATCACGAAAAACCGCTACCTGGATTTATTGAAAACCAATGCCGTCTCCCAGCAGGATGCGGACAATGCCGTTGGCACGTTCAACGCGAACAAGGCGATTGTCGGAGCCAATGAGGCGAACGTCAAGCAACTGGAGACACTGCAATCGTTCGAAAAGATTTACGCGCCCTTTGACGGCATTATCACCGCGCGCAACACGGACATCGGTGATTTGATCAATTCTGGAAGCAACGGAAATATAAAGACGGACCTGTTTCACATCTCGCAACCCGGCGTTTTGCGCGTGTACGTAAATGTTCCGGAAGAGTATTCGCAACTTGCCAAGCCTGGCTTAACCGCGATTTTGACACTGGCGGAATTTCCGGGGAAAACATTTATGGGGAAGCTCGTCCGGACGTCCGATTCCATCAACAACGCCACCCGCACGCTGCTCAGCGAAGTGGACGTCAACAATCCAACGGGGCAGTTGCTCTCCGGCTCGTTCGCGGAAGTTCATTTCAAAGTTCCGACGGAAGTCTCCACGTTCATTATCCCGGTGGACACGCTGCTGTTCCGCGCGGAGGGCTTGCGCGTGGCGGTGGTAAAGGACGGAAAGGCGGACTTGGTCCGCGTGATGCCGGGCCACGATTTTGGGGAAACGATGGAAATCGTCTCCGGGCTGAAAGGCAACGAAGCCATCATCGTGAATCCGCCCGATTCGATCGTTGCAGGCGAGCAAGTGCAGATTGCGCAGCAAACCGCTGAGAGGAGCAAGCCGTGATTTGGGCTTTTCGAGCCAACGCGCTCCCAGCCGCATGGAAATACGCGCCGTCGTGTCTGTGTCTCGCTGGAACTCTGGCCGTTGCAGGTTGTGCTGTGGGCCCAAAATATGTCCGGCCGGCAGCGGAAGTCCCCGCCACGTACAAAGAAGCGGGAGATTGGAAGACGGCGCAGCCCAACGACCAGAATCTCGGCGGAACGTGGTGGGAAATCTTTCAGGACCCGCAACTGAACAACCTTGAGGAGCAGGTCAACGTCTCCAATCAAAATTTGAAAGCGGCGGAGGCTGTTTACACCCAATCGCGCGCGCTGCTGCGCTACGACCGCGCGGCTTTTTATCCCGCGATCAATGGCGGAGCGGCGGCGACGCGGAACAGAATTTCGAACAATCGCCCGCCGAGCCTGAGCACGGACGGCGTGACTTACAGCGATTATCAAATCCCCCTGGAATTGTCCTACGAGGTTGATGTCTGGGGCCGCGTGCGGAAAACAGTCGAAGCCCAGCGCGGCCAGGCACAGGCCAGCGCGGCGGACCTGGCAACCGTCAATTTGAGCCTCCACGCGCAGCTGGCGTTGTTTTATTTTCAGGCCCGCAGCCTCGACGCGCAGGAGCAACTTCTGAACTCAACGGTGGAGCAGTACCAGCAAGCACTCGAGCTGACCGAAAGCCGCTTCAAGGGCGGAGTCGCTTCGGAGGTGGAAGTTCAGCAAGCAAGCACGCAGCTTGAAACAACGCGCGCCCAGGCCATTGACGTCGGCGTGCTGCGCTCGCAGTTTGAGCACGCAATCGCCACCTTGATCGGGAAGCCTCCGGCATCCTTCACTCTGGCGGCGCTGCCACTGACCGCGCCGCCGCCGGTAATTCCGGCCCAACTGCCATCCGAACTTCTTGAACGGCGGCCGGACATTGCCGCGGCGGAACGTCGCATGGCATCCGCCAACGCGCAAATCGGTGTCGCTAAGGCGGCGTACTATCCTGTGCTCAGCTTGAATGCAGCGGGCGGCTTCGAAAGCGGAGTCATCACCACGCTGCTTTCCGGCCCGAGTATTTTCTGGTCCGCGGGGGCGTCGGCTGCTGCGCCCATCTTTGACGCTGGACGCCGGCGGGCGAATCTCGATCAGGCGCAGGCTGCCTACGATGAAACCGTGGCCAATTACCGGCAGACCGTGTTGACGGGCTTTCAGCAGGTTGAAGACAATCTGGCGGGGCTTCAGATCCTCGAAAAAGAAGCCGCCACACAACAACGCGCGGTCATCGCTTCGCAAAAATATCTTGAGCTGGCGCTGACCCGCTACCGGGGCGGAATCACCAGTTATCTGGAAGTGACCACGGCGCAAAGTGCCGCGCTGGTTGACGAGGTGACGGCCGTAAATATCCTGGGGCGTCGCTTGAACAGCGCCGTTCTGCTGATTCAAGCGCTGGGCGGTGGTTGGGATCGGTCCGCGCTCCCGGAGCGCCCTGAATGTTGCGGTAAGCTGATCGCAACTTCCAAGTAGTTTCGTTTACAAGAGTTCGGCCTACCTAGCGGCTACAGGCTCGCCAGTCTGTGCAACGCTGGCTTTGCCCATGGCGGAATCGACCGCTTGAAGCGCTTCTTCCACAATGTCGAGGCCGTGGCGCAGTTCCTCTTCGTTGATAACCAGCGGCGGGCAAACCCACAGCATGTTGAACCGGCTGAAGGCGTAGACATGTTTGGACTTCAGGTGCGCCGCAAGTTTGCCCATCTCCGGACTGGTGCCGTTGAAGGGAGCCAACGGTTCGCGCGTTGCTTTGTCTTTCACCAACTCCAGGACGCTAAACATGCCTTTGTAGCGAACGTCCCCCACACAGGCATATTTTCCCTTCATCGCTTCGAGGCGCGAAGCGAGATATCGTCCCTGCTTCTCAACGTTCTCAAAAATCTTTTCTTCTTCATAGATGTGCAGGTTAGCCACAGCGGCCGCGCAACAAACGGGATGGCCGCTGTACGTGAGCCCGCCCCACAGCATGTTGGTTTCGAAATACTTCGCAATCTTGTCGGAGACAATAACCGCGCCAAGCGGCATGTAACCGCTCGTCAAACCCTTCGCGCAGCTGACGATGTCCGGCTTGATGCCGAAGTGCTGCGTAGCAAGCCATTTCCCGGTACGCCCGAAGCCGGCCATCACTTCGTCGTCGATCATCAGAATCCCGTATTTGTCGCACAGCGCGCGCAGCTTCGGATAGTAATCATCCGGCGGAATCAGCAATCCGTTCGAGCCGGTAATTCCTTCCACCATAATCGCGGCGATCGTGTGCGGCCCCTCCATCTGAATCACTTCTTCAATGTGGCTGACACACTCGCGATGGCAGGTTTCGACCTTCTGGCCAAACGGGCAACGGTAACAATATGGATCGAATACGCGAACGATGCCGGGAATGCCCGGCTCCACGGCCCAGCGGCGCGGATCGCCGGAAGCGGTCATCGAACCCATCGTGGCGCCGTGATAGCTGCGGTAGCGTGTGATGATTTTGTCGCGGCCCGTAACCAGCCGAGCCATTTTCATGGCGTTTTCATTAGCTTCAGAGCCGCCGAGCGTAAAGAACGTTTTAGCGAGGCCAGTGACTTCGGAAAGTTTCTTGCCCAGCGAGCCGCGCGGCTCCGTGGCAAAGCTTGGCCCGGCGAAACAAAGCTCATCCACCTGCTTCTTGATCGCTTCCAGCATTTTGGGATGCTGGTGGCCCACATTCAGATTGATCAGTTGCGAGCTGAAATCCAGCCAGCGGTTGTCGTCACCGTCCCAGAACCAGACGCCCTGCCCGCGTTTCATGTGAATCGGAGCCGATGCGCCCTGCACCGACCACGAAAACATGGTGTAGTCGCGATTTTCCTGCACCACTTTCAACGATTTGGCGTCCATGCTCGATCTTCCCTTCCCAATCCAGTCAGTTTGCTTTCAAAATCCAGTCCACCGTTTTGCTGGCCAGCCGGTCCAGCGCGGCGACGGACATTTCCAGGTGCTCTTCCCGGGTGTCCTCAATCTTGTTGTGGCTGATGCCGCGCAGCGATTGCACAAACATCATAACCGTTGGAATCCCCGCGCGCGAGACCTCGGCAGCGTCGTGGAGTGGACCCGAAGGCAGGCGGTGCGAGTTGCCAGAAAGCTCGCGGACGGACTGTTCGCAAAGTTCGATTAGCTGCGGATGAAATGGGATTGGCTCAATGCTCCAGATCCGTGACCATTCCACCGTGCAATTTTCTTCGCTCGCAAATCGTTTGCTGGCTTCCTGAGCCTCGCGATACATCTGCGCCAAAACTCTGGCGTCCAGGTCACGCTGATCAAGCGTGGCTTCGCACCGGCCGACAACTGCAGTCACAATCCCCGGAAATGTTTTCAGGCTGCCCACGGTGCAAACCGCATCGGGATGCTTCCCCGCAATATTTCGAATGTCCAGGGCCAGTTTCGCAGCCGCAGCCAGGGCGTCTTTACGCTGTTTCATGGGCGTAGCGCCCGAGTGCGCTTCCTGCCCGTGAAACGTAATCGCGTGCCGCTCCACTCCCTTGGTGCCCAGCACCACACCCAGCGGCAAGCCCAGCTTTTCAAGCACCGGCCCCTGCTCAATGTGCAATTCAATGTATGCCGCGGCGTTGGCACGTTCTTTTTCCGCTTCCGGGAACCGATCCATGTGGACGCCACAACGCTTCAAAGCGTCTTCCATCGTGACGCCATCTTTATCGGTTCGCACGCGGTCTGCGGCGATGCTGTGCGTCCCGGCAAAGGCAGAGGAACCCAGCAGGCTACGCCCGAAGCGCGCGCCTTCTTCATCCGCCCAGTCCACCAGCCGAATCGTCACCGGCGGCTTGCCCTTAAATTCTGCAGCGAACCGCCGGAGCACCTCGAGCCCGGCAAGCACATTCAAGCTGCCATCCAGCCAGCCGCCGTTCGGAACCGAGTCCAGATGGCCGCCGATGAGCAAGGTTTTTTCGGACGTGCCGCGAAGAGTGACCCAGTTATTTCCAGCGGCGTCGTAGTGATGTTCGATGGGCAAGCCCACAAGTTTCGTGGCGAACCACTTGCGCGCTTTCTGCCACACGTCGGTCCACGCCACGCGCTGCGCTCCGTTTTCGTCGGACGTCAGTTCGCGAAGCTCTTTCAGTTCGGTGACAGTTCGTTGAGGGATCAGACTCATGATGCGCCTCGCTTAGAAGTAGCTCGGCTCCCGTTTCAGCATACGCCCGCGGCCGCGTTCGCCCACAAATTTTCCATCTTTCACCTGCACTTTGCCCCGCACTGTAACAACGGAAGGCCGCCCTTCGATCACCATCCCCTCGAACCCGCTGTAATCGTTATTGACGTGATGTGCCTTCGCGGAAATCACTCCCTGATAATCGGGATCGTAGATCACCAGGTCGGCGTCGCTGCCAATAGCGATTGTTCCTTTGCGTGGAAACAATCCAAACAATTTCGCGGGACGCGTGCTTGCGGCATCCACAAAGCGTTCGATCTCCAGCCGCCCGCGCTTCACGCCGTAAGTGTAGAGCAGATTGACGCGATCTTCGATTCCGGGGATCCCGTTGGGGATATTGGTGAACGCGTCTTTGCCCAGAAGTTTTTGTTCTGTGTCGAATGGGCAATGATCCGTTCCGACCGTATCGATTAATCCCCGGTCCAATGCGCTCCAGAGAACACCGAGGTTTTTCTTGGCCCGCAATGGTGGGGACATCACGTGTTTCATCCCCTCCACGCCGTGTTTCTCCGCGCAAGTCTTGTCCAGTAAGAAATGAGGAATGACCGATTCGATGTACAGCTTCACGCCGCGTTCCTTGGCTGCCAGTGCCACTTTCAGCGCCGGCTCACATGACAAATGGACCACATAGCCCGTTGCCTTGGTGTTCTCCAGAAAAGTGGCGAACCGGCCCGTTCCTTCCGCTTCCACCGATTCCGGCCGGCTCGGCTCGTGCCACTCCGGTCCGGTCTTTCCTTCGCTCAACAATTTCTGCTGCAATTGCGCCACCAGCTCGGCGTTTTCGCAGTGCGCCGTGACAATCACGCCCAGTTGCCGTGCCAATCGCATCGTCTGGTACATCTCTTCATCCGTCACGCCAAAGAAATTCTTGTACGAAAGGAAAATCTTGAAGGACGAAGTCCCGTCCGCCACCACCTGCCGCAACTGTCCGGGCGTCTCTTTGACAAATTTGGTGACCGACATGTGGAAAGTGTAATCGCAGGCGCTCTTCCCTTCGGCCTTCGATTTCCAAAGCTCGTAGCCCTGCAACGCGTCGTCGTTGCGGTTCGGGCAGCACATCTCGATGAATGTAGTCGTGCCGCCAATCAGGGCCGCGATGCTTCCCGTTTCATGGGTATCCTTGGCGAACGTCGACATGAACGGCAGGTAGATGTGCACATGCGGATCAATAAAGCCCGGAAAAACCAGCTTGCCGCTGGCATCAATCGTCTCCGTGCCCGGAGGAACTTCCAGATTCCTGCCGATGCGGGTAATCGTCTCGTCTTCCACAAAAATGTCGGCTCGCTCCCGCGCCCCGACAGTGACGATTTCGCCGTTCTTGATCAGCAAAGCCATCGATCGCTCCCCGCTCTCAGTGAATGTGGATGCCCATCTTCTCGCGGTACGCTTTCATCTTTTCCCAGTCTTCTGTTACTTCGGGCTGCTTCTGCGTGATTTCATCCCACGTCACAGATGGACGCCCTGAAGGCTCTTCCACCATGCTGATGCAGCTGTCCACGGGGCAGACGTTGAAGCACAATCGGCAGCCGACACAATCTTCTTCGCGCACGACGACGCTCGGGCGAGTGTGCACCGCCTCCTCTTTTCCATTCGAGCGCACATCGTAGCTGCCCGGCGGCACGATGCTTCCATCCTTTGCGACCAGGTCAATGCACTGGTGCGCAGTATCGTTGCACGCCACATAACAAAGATTGCAGCGAATGCATTTCTGCTGGTCGATTCTGGCAATCGCCTTGAACGACAAGTCAAAATTCTTGAAATCGGATACGTGTTCGACACTTTTTCCCACAACGTCGGATACTCGCTTGAATCCTTTTTCGTCCATCCAATTGGAAAGACCGTCGCACAAATCTTCAATGATCCGGAAGCCGTAATGCATCACCGCGGTGCAGACCTGCAAACTGCTCGCGCCCAACAACAGGAATTCCGCCGCATCCGACCAGGTCGAAATCCCGCCCATCCCCGAAATCGGCAGCTTCGATTCTGATACCACCGCGTCTGTTCCCAGCGCCGAAAGCATATTCAGCGCCACCGGCTTCACCGCGGGCCCGGCGTAGCCTCCGTGCCCGCCCTTTCCGCCGATGTTGGGAGTTATTTGAAACGTATCCAGATCCACGCCGATGATGGAATTAATCGTGTTGATCAGCGAAAGCGCATCCGCTCCAGCCGCCACCGCTGCACGCGCCGGCATCACGATATTCGAAATATTCGGAGTCAGCTTCACGATCACCGGGATTTTCGCCACCTGCATCACCCAGCCGGTGATCTGCTCGCAATATTCCGGCACCTGCCCGACCGCGCTGCCCATCCCGCGCTCGCTCATCCCGTGCGGGCAGCCGTAATTCAGCTCAATCCCGTCGGCGCCTGTATCCTGAATCTTCTTGATGATGTCGTGCCAGACCTCCGGCTTCGACTCCACCATCGCCGAAACGATCACCGCGCGATCCGGCCACGCCCGCTTCACTTCTGCAATTTCGCGCAAGTTCACTTCCAACGGTCTATCGGAGATCAACTCGACGTTATTAATCGCCAGCATTTTCTGCCCGCCAAAGTGCCAAGCCCCATAACGATTCGAAACGTTCAACACCGGTGCGCCTATCGTCTTCCAGACCGCTCCGCCCCAGCCCGCTTCGAACGCGCGATGCACCTGCATGCCGGAGTTCGCCGGCGGCGCGGAAGCCAGCCAGAACGGATTCGGCGAGCGAATCCCCGCAAAATTGATCCGCAGATCAGCCATTCCCCACCAGCCTTTCGTGAATTGCCCGGGCCGCCATCTTTCCATCCTGAACAGCCATCACCGTCGACGCGGCTCCCCGAGCGCGGATGCAATCGCCCCCCGCATAAACACCGGGAAGGCTCGTCTGAAAACGATCATCCACTTCGATGAAGCCTTTTACAGTTTTCAAGTTCAGCCGGGCCGCCAGGGAAGCTTTTTCCTGCCCAATTGCTTTCACCACCTGGTCAGCGGCAATCACAAAATGCGATCCATCCACCGGACGCGGCGCGGGACGTCCCGAGGCATCCTTCTGTCCCAAACTCATCCGCACGCATTCGACGCCCATTACGCTTCCCTTCTCTGCGACGATCCGCACCGGCTGCGCCAGAAACTCAAATCGCACCCCCTCTTTCTTGATGAAATCGTATTCGTGAGGATAGGCCGTCATTTCACTCGCGGTCCGGCGATACAGCATCGTGACATTCTCCCCGCCGCAGCGCTTCGCGATCGTCGCGCAGTCGATGGCCGTGTTCCCCGCCCCGATCACCACCACATTCTTTCCGATCTTCAGATTGTGGCCGTTCAGCTTGCTATGCTCGATGTATTCCAGGCCATCAATCACCTGATCTTCGCCGGGAATTCCCAGATTTGGCGTCGCGCCCAACCCGAGGCTCAGAAAAACTGCTTCAAATTTCGACTGCACTTCAGCCAGCGCCAAATCCTTTCCGATCTCCCGGCCAGTCTCGATGCGGACTCCCAGGCGTTGGATCATCTCCACTTCCGCCAGGGAAATCCCCACAGGTTCGCGCAAGCCGATAATCCCAAACGTGGAAAGGCCCCCGGCGAAGTCTCGTTTTTCAAACAGCGTTACGTCGTGGCCTTTTCTCGCAAGCTCTCCTGAGCAAGAGAGCCCCGCGGGCCCGGCGCCAACGACAGCAATTTTTTTGCCGCTGGTCTTCGCCGTTAAAAAAATGTCCACACCCTTGTTGTAGACGTAGTCCATCGCGTACCGTTGCAGCCGCCCGATCGCGATAGGCTTATGCTCCGCGCCGAGCACGCACGCGCCCTCGCACAATTCCTGCACCGGGCAAACCCTCGCGCAAGTGGCTCCCAACAGGTTCGACTCCAGAATCGTCCGCGCCGATCCCCTCAAATTCCCAGTATTAATTTTCTTGATGAATTTTGGTATATCGATATGCGTCGGGCAGGCGTGGGTGCAGGGCGCGTCGTAGCACATCAGGCAGCGCGTCGATTCCACCAAGGCTTCGTGCCGCGTCAGCGGCGGCAACGCCTCCGCCAGCGCCTCCTGGCTCGCTGCCGCTCTAGCCTTTTCGTTCAAGACACCCTCCCGAGGATTCATGAAATCCACACTTCGCTCATGTAAAACGGGATGAAGGAAGGTTAAAACCGCGTCCGCATTGTTTCAATCTTCTTTTTTCCGCTGTGTCATTTGCTCGTGTTCGCCGGGGCCGGCTGCATCAGGAGGTAGTAAATTCCCCCCGAAACGATAAATCCCACGAACCAGGCATAATCATACAACCAGCGCACCGCGGGAATCAGCAATCCCGCCAACGCTACCGCTACGCCAACGCCCAGCGACAGCAAAGCCTTTCCGTTGAAGCCGTTCTTGTACTCATAGGCACCCGGGCGCTTGTAAAGGTCTTCGAGTACAAGCTCCCGCCGCCGCACCAGATAGTAGTCAAAGATCATGATCCCCGCGATCGGCCCCAGAAAAGCGGAACACCCCACTAGCCACACAAAAATGTAGGAGCTGAAATCGGTCATCAGCTTCCACGGCATCATTAGGATGCCAATCACGCCCGTGATAAGCCCGCCCGTGCGAAACGAAATCAAGCTGGGCCGCAAATTGGAAAAGTCATTCGACGGCGAAACCACATTCGCAGCCACATTCGTATTCAGCGTGGCAATCATCAGCGCAATCAACGCCACAAACGCAACCAGTGGCTGATTAAATTTCCCAAGAAGCACCACTGGGTCCCAAATAGGTGCGCCAAACAGCACCGCCGACGCCGACGTCACCGCCACACCAATGAACGCATAAAGCGTCATCGCCGTTGGCAACCCCAGCGCCTGCCCCACCATTTGCGCTTTCTGCGATTTAGCGTAGCGCGTAAAATCCGGAATATTCAGCGCCACCGTGGACCAGAAGCCGACCATGCCCGTCAGCGCGGGAATGAAAAACCTGATGAACTCCCCATTCGAATGAAACCTGCTCTCCGTGTGCAGTACGGGCCCAAACCCGCCAGCCTTCCGCGTTATCCATCCGAGCAGTAACAGCCCGACAATCAGCATGAACGGCGCGCCAATCCCCTCCAAAAACTTGATCGTCTCGATGCCCTTCCAAACCACAAACATATTAATGGCCCAGAAAAAGAAGAAACACACCCAGTGCGCACCCGGAAAATTACCAGCGTCGGGCCAAACGATCCGCAGCATCGAATAGATCGCCTGCCCGCCAATCCACGATTGAATGCCGAACCACCCGCACGCCACAAGTGCGCGCAACACCGCCGGCACATTGGCCCCGCGCACTCCAAACGACGCCCGCACAAACACCGGAAACGGAATTCCATACCGCGCACCCGCATGCGCATTCAGCAGCATCGGGATCAGCACAATCAAATTCCCCAGCAGAATCGTCCCAACCGCCTGATACCAGTTCATTCCTCCAGCGATCAGCCCCGACGCCAGCATATAGGTCGGAATGCAAACGCTCATCGCCACCCAAAGCGATGCGTAGTTGTACGTGCCCCACGAACGTTTTTCCTGAGGAATGGGCGCCAGATCGTGGTTATAGAGAGAGGGATCGACATTTGTGAGCTGCATTTCCACCCCGTCCGGAGCCTCCGGATGAGGCGCAAGCGTATCGGAAGCGGGCAGAAAATTCCACTGTAGGGGGCGTGCCATGCCAATGCGGGGTAGCGCCGGCATCCTGCCGGCAAGCGGAATATAGTTAGTAAATGGTGCTGGCCGGCTGGAAACCGGCGCTACGCGAGGCTGGAGGCGCAAAATAAAGATTGCGGAATCCGTCCAGGCAAAAAAATAAGGGCGAACCGGCTTGACGCGCGGCTCGCCCTGTCAGACTAGAGGCTAGTTACGTTCGCAGCCTGCAGACCCTTGGGGCCCTTGGTGACCTCGAACTCAACGGCCTGACCCTCGTTCAACGACTTGTAGCCGTCTCCCTGGATCGCGGAGAAGTGCACGAATACATCTTCCCCGGACTGGCGCTGAATGAAGCCATATCCCTTGCTGGCATTGAACCACTTCACTGTTCCTTGTTCTTTCACTTGTGTTTCCTATTCTTTGTTTAAACTATTTGCTGCTGCTCGACTGCCTCCAGCCGTAAAGCAAAAAAGGCCGCGAGTTTGAACTCGCAGCCCCTCTAAGATCGAATCTAAAGGTGTTACAAGAGCAACAAACGCATCTACATAGTAGCACATTGTGCCCTTTTGGCCACAACTATTTTCTCCCGCCCCCGGCCAAGTGTGCAGAAGTGCAACCTGTCCCTCATTGGACTGCGAAACCAAATCCCTTAGTGATAGAGTTGGATCTGTACCTATGAGCCTCCGCACTCTTATCCAAAACGACCGCACTTTTCATCAGCCCGTCAACTGGGGCGTCACCTCCGTCATGATCGGCCTGCACCTCGGCGCTCTCGGCGCACTCTTCTTTTTCACCTGGCAAGCTCTACTTCTCGCCCTCGTGATGTGGTGGGTCGCCGGCAGCCTCGGCATTGGCATGGGTTACCACCGCCTGCTCACTCACCGCGGCTACAAAACACCCAAAATTGTGGAATACTTCCTCACCACCTGCGGCACACTGGCCATTGAAGGCGGCCCAATCTCCTGGGTAGCCACCCACCGAATGCATCATCAAAACACGGACAAAGAGGGCGATCCCCATTCCCCACGCGACGGCGGAATCTGGTCGCACATGGGATGGATCCTCACCGGCCGGGCTATGCATCAGGACCGCGTCGAGTTCCTTCCTTACGTCCCTGACCTTCGCAAAGACAAGTTCCACCTTTGGATCAGCAAGTGGCATGTGATCCCCTCGGTCGTAATCGCGGTGGTTTTCTACGCCATCGGCGGCTTGCCCTGGCTCTTTTGGGGAGTCTTTATGCGCACGGTGGTCAGCCTGCACGCCACCTGGCTGGTGAACTCGGCCACCCACATGTGGGGCTCGCAGCGCTACGAAACCGGCGACACCTCCACCAACAGCTTCTGGGTAGCCGTTGTGACCTTTGGCGAAGGCTGGCACAACAATCATCACGCCGAGCCTCAGGCTGCCCGCCACGGCCACGCCTGGTATGAAGTGGACGTAAACTGGTATGGCATCTACGCGCTAAAAACGCTGGGCCTGGCTTGGGACATCAAGCGCCCCCGGCTGCAGGCCGAAGAAGCCGTAGCCGCCACAGCCGCCGACTGAATCGCTCAGCCTTCCCCGTCAAGCATTCCCGTAAAGGTAACTTTGAACGAACCTGAACTTTCCCATACCGTGCCATACGGGCTTCTGATTGCCTCCGACCGTCAATTCCTGGCAATCTGATTGAAATATAAGCGCTTATTTGATTCCCCTCCCCTTACGGCCGGAAAATTACCTTTGTTAAATTCTCCAGATTCTTGCCAAAACTGTAACTATTGACAGTTCCCTAATTCTCAGGACTCCCTCATCATGTCTGCGTTCTTGAGGCGATTTGCAAACGTTCTTGCTCAGTTTTACTGGTCTTTCCTCTCTCGCCTCTGGATGTGCTTACTTTCGAGCAGCCCGCGTGGTCGGCAAGCTCGTTTCGTTTTTTGCTAAACGGAGCAGTGCGCTTTCAGAAATTCTTGGGCGGAGAATTTCTGAGCTGCGCTGGGTTGCTCGAAAGCAAGCACATCAGACTGTTCTCGACGATCCCTTCCTTCCCTAACCCTCCTTTTTAACTCCCTCCGTTTGCTGTATCCTTTTGGCAAGATTTTGTTCCATTTCCCCCGGGCAGTGTACTTTGGAGGCCTTTAGGTGGGCAAAGCACGGATCCTGCTTGCCGACGACCACACATTGGTCGCGGAGGCAATCAAGCGCCTTCTAGAACCCGAATTCGACGTCGTCGCTGTCGTCGCCGACGGCCGCTCCCTCGTCCGCGAAGCCCTCGCCCTGAAGCCCGACGTCGCTCTCGTCGACCTGAACATGCCCATGCTCAACGGCTTCGACGCCAGCGAACAACTCAAGTCCGCCAACCCCAACATTAAAATCATCGTCCTCACCATGAACGAGGACGCCGAGATCGCCGCCGAAACCTTGCGCACCTGGGCCTCCGGCTTCCTCCTGAAAAAATCCGCCGGTTCCGAACTGGTCAAAGCCGTCCGCGAAGTTCTCCACGGCGGCAAGTACATCACTCCCGCACTCCAGGAAATCCTGGGCGAACTATCCGCCCGCGAACCCCGCTCCACCGAAATCGGTCGCGTGCTCACCCCGCGCCAGCGCGAAGTCCTCCAACTTCTCGCCGAAGGCCACACCATGAAAGAAGCCGCCGCCATCCTCAACGTCGCCACCCGCACCGTCGCCTTTCACAAATACCGCATCATGCAAGACTTCTGCCTAGCCAACAATTCCGAACTCCTCCGCTTCGCCATAAAACAACGCGTAATCGAGCAGCACTGATCCCTTCAACCCTGGAAGCCTTATTCTGCCGGATTGCGCTCCTATCTTCCGATCCGCGCCGTCCCGCAGTGCCGGCCTCCAACCATGTCGTCGCCGACCTTCAGATCGGCCCGCACCGCCGCAGCCTCGAAGCGGAGAGATCTGATTCGTAGTGCCAGTTAAGTTTCCAAATCAAGAAAAGGTTTTTGGAACCCGGAGCGTCATTCATTCTTTCCTTGCACCCCAGTTCCCAAACGTTCTACCATTCTCGACTCCGCATCAAGAAAGCAGGCCTTCCCGAGGGCAATCGAAAGGCCGCCCAAAGTCATAATCTCGGGGGTCTTCGATGGTCGTACGTTCTCCGCTCTTCCGAACGCGAGTCGTTGCCCTAACGGTTCTGGGCTCGCTGCTTTTTGTGACCATACTTTTCGCGCAAGGGAACGCTCCGGCCTACCTCGCCGAGATGCCTTCTGTCGAGCGCGTGATGCAGGCCATGCGGGCCAGCGACCCAGACGAAACCGCCGCGCGTCAGATGGCTGCTTTCACCCACCTTAAGAACATGATCGAAAAGCTTGCGGGCCCGCGCTTTCCGAAAAACCAACTGACGCCGGAGGAGAACAAGCTCCGGCAAGCCTACTACTCGGCTTATTGGCAAATTGCTAAGTCGAAGCCCCAATACGGATCCTTCAATGCCATGCGCGGCCTGGATATCGACATCAAGTTCCGCGACGAAGTCATCCAAAAATGCTTTCCGCCCAGCTTCGCCGCCGAATATTCGAAACTCACCGGTCAAGCGATCGCCCAGAACAAGGCGCTCCACGATCAGGGAGCGGCAGCTCGCGCGGAGCGAGAGCAAGCTCTTGCCGACCAGGCCGCGAAAGAGCACCCGAATGCGCAAAAGATCACCGTCGCCGACGTCCAAGCTGAGCTCGCCTCGGGAGGCTCCAAAGATCCGCAAGAGCTGGCCATGCGCCGCTGCATCGCCGCCGGCCGGTTGCCCGCCAGTTGCACTGGCAATGCGTTGCTCGGCTCGTTCAGCAACATGATCTCTTCCGCGCTCTCTGGCGTCACCGGCACTTCAACGAACACCGCCGGTTCCCCGACGAATGTACCGCCCGATGCAGGGCCCAACATGTCGGGAGTGTTTCAGGGAGCCGGCAACTGGCGCCTCGACTTCGTCGACGGCGGCGTCCTCGTGAACTGCTCCTCCCTTTCGCCCAACCAGGAAGTCTACTCGCTCGCCTTCCGCAGCAACGGAGCGATCCTCACTATCAACACCAAGCCCAAGCCGCTCGTCCTCGACGTCCACGCCGACGGCACCATCACCGGCCCGCCCGGCACCGTTACCATCGACGGCGTCATCGCATCCGGCTACCACACCGGCCTTCACAACGCCGCAGGCCAGCAGGTCACCGCCAACGAAGCCAGGTACAGCACACAGCCCGTTTACAACGACAGCGGCATGCAGGTCAGCGACCCTAGCGCTGTCAACGGCTACTCCACCTTCTCTCCCCGCCGAGCCACCTGCCCGGCCGTCAGCCTCACTTCTAAAGGCACTGGCGCCGGCATTCAAACCATGCAGATGAACGTGCTCAAGACCGCATTCGGCGGCGACGCCGGCCCCGCCACACCCGTCGGCATTCGCATGCACGGCATCTTCGCAGCCGTATCCACCGGCTTCAGCCTGCAATTTTTTCCCGAGTCTGTCATTCTCGGCTGCGGTCCCATTTCCGCCCGCGCCTATCCCTACGCCGTCTCCGGTAGCGGCCTGATCAAAATCGACGCCGCCGACCACCCACTCTCCGTCACCATCCGCCCCGACGGCTCGCTCGACCCCGGCTCCGGCCCTTATCAGGTCCACGGTCGAATGATCACCGGCCCGACCGTCAGCGATAAATACACCTTCCTTCCCGTCGAGAGCACCTGCAATCTCGCCCCACTCACCCCCGCCAGAAACATCCCCTCCACCAGCGGCACTACCCCACACCCATGAAGTGGAGAGAATAGAAATTGGAATACGCCCTGTCTCGGTCCCCGATTTCAAGCGCGAGGGGAGGGAGCGGAACTTCGCGGTTAATCCGGGCATGAGCTAGACCGATCAAATCGGGTGCCCCATCCTCGGGTTGTGAGGGTGGGTCTTGGGTTTCTCCTTCCGCTCTACTTCATTCCGTAACGACATCGACACCAAACCACTCCGATCAAATCGGGTGCCCCATCCTCGGGTTGTGAGGGTGGGTCTTGGGTTTCTCCTTCCGCTCTACTTCATTCCGCAACGACATCGACACCAAAACCACACCGATCAATTAGGGGTGCCCCACCCTCGAGTTACGAGGGCGGGACT
>Ga0210389_10000168_pt1 | contig 67293 bp, 60 predicted proteins | sample IncBWH28OmetaG_FD_160127 | JGI IMG/M metagenome (GOLD analysis project Ga0210389, IMG submission 160127) | Forest soil microbial communities from Barre Woods Harvard Forest LTER site, Petersham, Massachusetts, United States - Inc-BW-H-28-O ...
GCGACAAATCGCATCCGCTCGTCCATCTTGTAACACCCCTTCCAAGGCATTTTGCGTCTCCCGCAAATGCCAAAAAGTGTTACCTATGTGCTCGGAAGAAGTGTTACCTATGTGTCCGGTAGGACCCAGGGTCTATTCCGGTCAGATCGCTGACAAGTTATACCGGAGACATGGTGGACACCTTAGCACCAAAGGGATTCTCGGCGCACTCCACGCGGTCAGCCTCCTCATCGAAGAACCCTAGATCGTAGTGCATGAAGGTCACGAGCCAGATTTTCTCGCTGACCTCACGGATGTCGATTTTTTGACCTGCGAAGACGTGGCTTAGATTTATTTTACGCCGCCCGATGCAGATGCGCCCGCATTGCGTGACGGTGATGATGCGATCGTGCATTGGATATTCGAGCTCGCCCAAGCCCGTGTAGGGGCGCGTTGAAGGTCGGTAGAGCTGGCTCGGGACTCGGCCGTTCAATGCTTGGTGTGGCCGCTCATCGTTGTAGTACTCGATGAAGCGATCGAACTTCTCCTGCCGAGAGTTCCGACAACTTCGAATTTCGCTTTGCACCGATACCCTCAAAAAAACACCTCTTCTACAGGGGGGGGCTCCTGCCGGCTGCTTAGTGAGTACAGTTCACGTCGCCTGCGCCCCTCAGCTCGGAAACTTTAGTTGCCTCTCGATCGCGTGGAAGCCGGGTTCGTTGCGCATGGGATCCATGAGCGGATCAGTTTTTAACAACACCAATCCAGGATCACGCAGACGCATCGCCGTGGCGAGCCATTCAAGTGCCTTGGCCCGATCACCCCACTGTGCATAGATCGTGGCGTACTCATAAGCGCCGGCATCGCCGGCCTTTGCCCGGTACTTCGCGAGTACTGCCTCCGCATCGGTGTGCTGTCCCATCTTGTCGTACACCACGGCCAGGCACCACTGGGATTCCCAGTGGTCCGGCTTGCTCTCACATGATGAGCGGGCGTTCTTAAGGTCATCGAGCCCATAGTAGGCAAGGCCGCGAACTCCGTAGGTCTCTTGAACCGAGGGGTCAAGGGTGATCATGTCAGCATAGGTCTGGATCGCCTCCCGATAGCGGCGAGCGAAGTAGAGCCCGGCGCCAAGGACCAGGTGGCTGCTTCGATTGAGGGGGTCCAGCGCCACTGCGCGGCGCGCAGCGGAGATGCCCTCATCAAACTGCCCCATGGAAACCAGAAAATCGCCGCTCAACCGTAACACCGTGGCATCACCTGGCGCGAGCGCGAGCGCCTGTTGAAAGCTTTCGTTCGCGCGAGTGAAGTCAAGGGCCCCATCTTCAAAGAAATACCCCAATGCCAAGTGACCCTCTGCGAGTTCGGGAGCGAGCCTAACCGCCTCGCGCGCATCCGCCTGAGCCTTGTCAAAGAACTCGCGAATCGACGCTCCCCTCGCGAACTCTGTGGCGTAGCCTGTATACATTCTGGAGCGGCCCGCGAACGCGAGCGCATAGTTCGGGTCCAGACGGATCGCATCCGTGTAAGCGGCAATCGCGGTTTGGAGGTCTTTGTCTTCCGTTCCCGAATAATACGTCTTCACGGCCCGCAGATACGCATCGAACGCGGCGGGATTGTGCGTGCCGCCGAGCTCGATCTTTGCCGAAGCGTTGCCAAGCAGCGTGACTTTGAGAGCACTCGCTACCGCGTTCGCGATATCCGTCTGCAGCTTCAAAATATCGCCCAGGTCCCGATCATAGGTCTGTGACCAGAGGTGGAAGCCCGTGACCGCGTTGTTGAGCTGCGCAGTGACACGGATGGTATTTCCAGAGCGCCGCACGCTGCCCTCCAACACCGACGCCACATTCAGCTTGTGGGCAACCGTAGCGATGTCCGGGTGCTCGCCCTGAAACGAGAACGACGAAGTGCGCGCCGCGACCTGCAGCTCGTCGATTCGCGTTAGCGAGTTCAGCAGCTCTTCCGTGAGCCCGTCGGAGAAATACTGCTGACTCGGGTCCCCGCTCATATTGACGAACGGCAGCACGGCGATGGAATGTGGCGGCGGATCGAAGGGGACTGCCGGACGGGTGACTGGGTTGACGGCACGGTCGGAAACGGCTGTGATCGCGGGCGCCGCGCGCTCCTGATTGAGCCGGGACATGAGCCAAAGAACGCCGCCGGCACCCACCAGCAGCACCATCAAAATCGACCCGTAGCGCAAAGGGATACGACGCTCAACTATGTGGCTCCCGGCGAGTGGACCGGGAGCCACCTGTTCAAGGTTGCCCTTTGCCGGAATCTGCGCATCTTCGCGGTCGGTCCCTACTGCATTCTCGGTCTGCGGTCGCACTGGATCCAGGGTCTGTGCGACCTCAACCGGTGCCACCAGCCGGTATCCGCGACGAACGACGTTGGCGATGTAGGTGGGATCCTTGGGGTCGTCGCCGAGTGCTCGTCGCAGCGCCGCGACCGCCTGATAGACGGAATACGGCGTAACAACCAAGTCTTTCCAAACCACGTCGAGCAACTGATTGACGCTGACGACCTCGCCAGGCCGCTCCGCGAAGCAGACGAGGACTCGCATGGTTCGGGGCTCGAGCTTGACCGTCTTGCCGTCGCGCGAAATCTCGTCCAGCGCCGGATCGATCCGCCATTTCCCCAGGTAAAAAGCCGCGTTGCCGCCGAAGTTCATGGAGCGCTCACACGAGGCCTTTAAGACCCCGGCCAATTCCGGAGGCATAGACACATGATCGGTGCCCCAACCTTGCCCCTAGGAGCTCGGTTTTTCGCACCTTCCAACCTCCTTTAAGCATTCCTTAAGTCCGTATCACCACACCCTCAGGACGTCGGGATTTTACATCGGCACTGTGGCACCCGGGTGGCGGCGGATTCGCCTACACCCAAGTCCGATTCACAACACACAGTCAATCTGATTCATTTACGGAGTTCGAAATGGAATTAATCGCTTTGTCCCTCGGCGGCGTGGTGGCCATCTTATTTCTGGACCTGTCAGAGTTCGTCCGACATTTGCGTACATCGCGTCAGGTGAGGAAGCTGCCGTCACAGTAGGCTCAATTGTGGGGAAAAAATCGCTCTTCGCCGTCGCCGCAGTGCAGGCGCTCGTTCGTAATAACTTCAACACAGCGCTGCGCTGCAGCAGAGCAGTCGGACCGTACGAGAATAGTGCGCGCCGCATAGCGCGCTTTAGCCTTCGAACTCAACGTGTCCCCGCCCGCTGCTGCGCGTGCGGGGTGTCTGCCTTGGCCAGACCACGGCATCCAGAGCGAGCTAGTGCTCCAACTGAAGACCTAGCGTCGGTTCACGGCATCCGAAGTGGTTCGGTGAACCAATCGGTCCTTACCTCAGATGAGGGCATCGGGAATGGGGGCTATGCGAGCGGGCCTGCAAATTTCACCATCATGACCTCGTCGACATACGCGGACTCTGCCGCGCGCTTGTACGCTCTGCGCTGAACCCCTTCGCGCTCGAATCCGAGCTTGCGGTAGAAGGCAATTCCGCGCGGATTGTCCGCCTCCACTTGGAGCTCGAATCGTAGCGCGCCTCTGTGCGCGAGGCTGGTGAGCACCCCTTGCAGCATCGCCGCGGCATATCCGCTCCCGTGAAATTGTGGCGACACTCCGAGCGGCCCCAGTTGCACAACATGGCTCGATCTGCCGGGCAAGCGCGTGGCCTTGCAAAATCCAACGACTGTGCCGCCGACCTCGTAGACGAAAAAATCGCCGGTCTCGAGCAGACTCCGGAAGATGCCGCTGAAGCGATGCGCATCGACGCCATCGAAGGTCAGAAATCTCGCGACGAGCTCGTGGGTGTAGATGGGAAAGAGTTCCATCTCATCAGCGGCGCGGGCGAGCCTCAACATGGACAATCCCTTTTCATAGCTCTCTACTTCTTGGTCCGAGCCTTCTTCGAAGCCCCTCGCAAGCGGGCGCCTGACCTCGTCTGACGTCGCGAATGGATGGTCTCGTGTCGCGCGCACAGCGCGACGAACCGCGCGATGCGCTCGGCGCGCGTCTCTGGCTTCTTCGCCGTCTGCACGCGGTAGAGGATTGCATAGCGGTTCGTACCGTCGAGCGTCTCGAAGAAAGCTCGCGCACGATTGTTGCGCGCGAATGCGGCGGAGAGGTCCGCGGGCACAATCGAGGAACGTGCTCCGTCGTAGGCGCGCTCCCAACGCCCGTCTCGCTTCGCGCGTTCCACGTCGGCGAGACCTGGCGCCTCCATCGTCCCGGCTGCGATCAGTCTCTCGGCCTTCGCGCGGTTGATCTTCGACCACGGGCTCTTCGCCGTGCGTGCCGTGAAGCGCTGAAGCCACCAAACGTCATTGAACGTACCCTTCTGTCCGTCGATCCATCCCCACGCGAGCGCACCATCGAGCGCCTCCGCGTACGTGACAGACGCCGAGCCCGACCCGTTCTTCGCGATCTTGAGCCACAAGCCGTGCGATGAGGCGTGATGGGTCGCCAACCATTCTGACCAAGCGCGTGCCGTTGCGAATGAGAGCACGGGCAGATCCTTGGCTGTCGACTCGGCCTGCGGAGCCCTTCGTCGACCTTCGCCTTTGGCAGAGAACTTGGACAAACTACCCTCGCTGCCGATACTAAAGTGACCTGTACGGGATGGCCGCAGATCCTATCCGTGGGCTTTATGCTTTTCAATCTCTCCTGGCAAGCAAGTATTCCAGGTCTGAGGCTGGAGTGTGATGGAACAGAACTCGCCCGCTTCCCCTTGCGTGTTGACAGTGAACGACCTATTTCTTTTCTTCCCACGTGTCGCGAATTTTCTCTGCCCATGACTTGTAACTGCGCCAACTATTGAAATTGTTGGTGATCGCAGCGTGACGACCGCGGATCCTATCCGCACTCTTTGGTACCCCCTTTTCGGGCCGGGCTGCACGAAGGATCTCCTTCGCAAATCGAGCCGGAGTTTTGCTGTCGCTCATCTCGTGCCTCGCTAACACTGGACGGTCGCGCACGCTCCTCAACAAGAACAGTGCCACAGGCTGACGGTCACCAGAGATGAGCATGACTAAGCATTGCGACGCGTTCCTCACAGCACACCGCAGTAAGTTAAATGGCGGATTCTCCTCGGTGGACCATCCCAGGTTCGATCGAGACGGACTTAGCTGCATCCAGCGTTTCGAACTCGCGGGTACTCAGCCCATCTTTGCCTGGTCGAGGGCGCTCTTCATGCCGGCCCAACTGATGCGGGTGCATTCTTCGGGAGTGCCGCCGCCCTTCCAGTGCGTTTCGAGATTGACCGCATCGGAGTAGCCAATCCTCGCGAGTGCGCGGAACTGGGCGGTCCAATCAATGTAGCCCTTGTCGACGGGCGACCACTGCGTCTTACCAGCGCTGTCCTTGATGGCGTTCTTGACGTGGCAGTGGTGGATGCGGTCTTTGGGCAAAGCGTCCCAGCCGCCGGGATGGGCATCGAGTTCGCCGCGCATGACGGCATTGCCTGGGTCCCAATTGAGCGAAAGATTGCGAGAGGGGACGCCGGCGAGGGTGGCGGCGGCCTCTCGTCCCGTGGCGGTGTTGCAGGCGAACTCGTTTTCAAGCACGAGCATGATGTTCTGCGCGGCGGCGTGTTCGGCGGCCTGCTGCAGCTTGTCGTTGATGGCGGCGCGATAGGGCTTGATCTCGTCGATGCGCCAGAAGTCGAAGCAGCGGACCTTATTCGTTTTGAATTGTTTGGCGAGTGAGATAGAGCGTTCGAGGACCTCATCCTGATGCTTGAAGCTGACTTCGTCGGCGCCGTGCATGTCTTCCTTTGTGCTGTACTGGGAGACGGGTGCGCCGGGCCAGTTCACCTTGTAGAGCGGACTGCTGATGTCGGTGACCTGAAGACTGTACTTGGCGAGAATCTTCTGCACCTCGGCGATCTGCGCGTCAGAGATGACTTGCAGGTTCTTGCCCCAGACCTCGCGCAGTTCGACCCAGTGAAGACCGAAGTCCTTCGCGATGACGTAGCAGGCGCGATCGAAGTCCTGGGAGATCTCGTCGGAGATGACGCCGACCTTGAACTTCGCGCCCGCCGCGAATGCCCGCAGGGCCAACAAAAACGATGCGGATGCGCCGGCGGCGCCCCCGACGAACTGCCGCCTGGATAGATGCCTCATTTTGCATACCCCATACCCGCAAGCACGCCGCGCATGTAGGCGAAACTGCTGGTTACGCCGGGCATCGGGTCGTCGGCGTGGACCTCGTACTCAAGGTCGATGAAGCCTTCGTACTTATTGGCGATGAGCGCTGCAAAGATAGCGCGGACAGGCATCTTGCCGTCACCCACCGCTACCTGGCTCTCCTTGACATTCAAGTCGGCCAGGTCCTTCATATGCACGTTGAACAGGCGCGGTCCGACTTCATGGATTGCCGCGACGACGTCCGTACCGGCGCGTGCAGTGTGGCCTACATCGATGCAGCAGCCGATTCGCGGGTCCATGTTTTTGACGACCTTCAGGATGTCGAGCGGCGACTGCCAGAGCTTGTCTTCCGGACCATGGTTGTGGATGGCGATCCTGATGTCGTACTCCTTGACGAACTTCTCTACCCGCGGAAGACTGGCGGGCGTCGGATCTCCGGCGACGATGACGGTGACGCCGGCCCGCTTGCAATACTCAAATTTGGCGCGCATGTCGTCGTCTTCATCCTTGAGCAAGGAGACGACGCCCGCAGCGTGAAGTTGAATGTCCGCTGCTGTGTAGTCGGCAATGGCCTGCTTTTCCTGCGTTGGATCGGTTGGAAGATGGTCTTTAACATCCTTTGCGTTCAGCCCCGAGACCTCGAGTTGCTTCATGTAGCCGATCATCTGGGCGCGGCTGAAGTTGCGAAAGGTATAACTGGCGAGGCCGAGCTTGATGGGTGACCGTTTGCCCGTGGCTGGCTTGACCGGAGCGGCCGCGGCAAGCAGGACCGGAGTGGACATGACAGCCCCGGCCAATGCACCAATGCTTAGAAAGTTTCGCCGCGAAAGATCTCGCTTCATACGTAGCCTCGAAAATGGATGGAACGTTGCTTGCGCTTGGAGCGGGACTGGCCTTAAAGATGCGGAGCCCAGCCCTCCTCATACTTGCGGTCCCAGAACGTCATGGCTTCCGGATCGTTCAGCACCTTGCCGTCCTTGTTGTTCAGGTGCAGTTCACGCTTCGTCTCCCAGGCGATGTTCGAGAGTTGCAACATGGTCACGGCGACGTTGCCCTGTGCGATGGGCTGCCTCAGTTTTTCGCCCTTCTGAATGCTCGCGATAAAGTTTGCCAAGTGGGCGTCCGTCATCGAGTCGCGGCCGACCAGGTCCGCCGAAGCGGTCTTGTTGCCTGCCTTGAACTCAGCAGTCATCTTGCCCTTCAAGTCGTAGATCTCGTAGCCGTCGCGATCGACGACTACCGTGCCGGTGGTTCCGATGATGGCAGCACCGCGGTCGCGACCGTAGTACTTCATCCCGTTGCAGGACTTGCCTTCCCAGGAGATCATCGCGTCGTCGTAGGCGAAGCTGGTGCTCATGGTGTCGTAGAACTGCCAGTCGTCCTTGAACTGATATCGCCCGGCAATGGATGCAACACTATTGGGATAGTCCACTCCCAATGCCCAACGGCAGACGTCCACCTCGTGCGTGCCATTGTTGAGCGATTCCCCTGTGCCCCAAGTCTTGAACCAGTGCCAGTTGTAGGGTTGTACGTTGTCCTTGTAGGCCTGGCGTGGTGCCGGCCCCTGGAAGAGATCCCAGTCCAACTGCGGCGGCACGGGAACGACTTTGCCTGTGCCAATCGACTTGCGCACGTTGCTGTACCAGGCCTTTGCGAAGTAAGCGCGGCCGATCAAGCCGTTGCGGATCTTGTCCACGATCTCGATGGTGTGCGGCGAGGAGCGCTGCTGCGACCCCATCTGCACCAGCTTGCCCGTTTTCTTCTGCGCCTCGATCAGCATTACGCCCTCGGCGGGATTGTGGCTGCATGGCTTTTCGACGTAGACATGCTTGCCCGCCTGAACGGCCGCGATGGCCATCGGCGCGTGCCAGTGGTCGGGCGTTGCGATGGTGATCGCATCGATTTCTTTCAGCGCGAGGAGGTTGCGGAAGTCTTTCTCGGTTGCCGGCGCCTCGCCCATCTCAGTCTGCGTGACGCCGGCGAACTTCTTCAGGATGTTGCTCTCCACGTCGCACACATGGGAGATGCGCGCGTTCGCCTTGTTCGCCTTCAAGGATGAGAGGTGCGCGTAGGCGCGACCGTTCAGGCCGATGACGGCGAAGTTGAGCCGGTTGTTGGACCCTATGATCTGTGCGTAGCTCTTCGCCGTCGAGCTGATCGCCAGACCCGCTGTACCTGCTACCGCTCTGTCCAGAAACTCACGCCGGGTGATCATGCTTCTTCCTCCTCGAATCGCCATCTCCGGTTCTCTTCAGGTGAAATATTTTTGGGACGTAGATGTGGCAGGTTCGAATCCTGTCACCCCGGCCAATTTCATGCGGTCTTTTCCACACTCAATCCCAGGCGCTCGATCATTGTGTCTCTCATAATGAATTTCTGAATCTTGCCCGTGACCGTCATCGGAAACGCGTCGACAAATTCGATGTAGCGTGGAATCTTGTAGTGTGCGATCTGTCCATGGCAATACTGCTTGAACTCCTCGGCGGCAGCGGTTACGCCGGCGCGCAGTTGTATCCACGCGCAAAGTTCCTCGCCGAATCTTGGATCAGGAACACCAAAACATGACACTCCCAAGATCTTGGGGTGCTTGAATAAAAACTCCTCCACTTCGCGCGGATAAATGTTTTCACCGCCGCGGATGATCATGTCTTTGATGCGTCCGACGATGTTGCAATACCCCTGCGAGTCGAGCACGCCGAGGTCACCGGTGTGCATCCAGCCATCCTGGTCGAGCACCTCCGAGGTGCGCGCCGCGTCTCCCCAGTAACCTTGCATCACTGAATAGCCGCGGGTGCACAGCTCGCCGCTGGTTCCGCGCGCTACGATTTCGCCGCTTGCGTCGACGATCTTGACCTGCAAGTGCGGTTGAATCCTGCCTACCGTGGAGACGCGGCGCTCCAAGGAATCATCAACGCTCGATTGAAAGCTCACCGGACTGGTCTCGGTCATGCCGTAGGCAATCGTCACCTCCGGCATATGCATTTGATCGACCACCCGATGCATGACCGCAATCGGGCACGGCGATCCCGCCATGATTCCGCCACGCAGGCTCGACATGTCGAATTCGCGGAAACGCGGATGATCGAGCATGGCGATGAACATCGTCGGTACGCCGTAGAGAGCCGTACAACGCTCGGATTGAACGCACTGCAGGGTTGAGAGTGCGTCAAAACCGCGGCTCGGATAGACAACCGCGGCGCCATGCGTGAGGCAATTCAGGTTGCCCATGCACATGCCGAAACAATGATACAGCGGCACCGGCACGCAAATTCTGTCGCGGAAACCAGTGCGGATCGCTTCACCCACGAAAAATGCATTGTTCAATATATTCCGGTGCGTCAAGGTCGCGCCTTTCGGCGAGCCGGTCGTGCCGCTCGTGAACTGGATGTTCACGGCGTCTTCGGGCTTCAAAGCCGCGGCGATTTCGCCCAGGCGATCACGGTGCAACTGCCGGCCGCGGCTGGAGACTGCCGCGAAAGGCAGTATTCCAGTCATGTTCGACGTGTCGATGCATATCACCAGCTTCAGGTAGGGCAGTTTTTGCGCCGCGAGCATGCCGGCCTCATCGCGGAGAAGTTCCGGCGCAAGCTCGCGCAGCATGGCGAGATAATCGCTGGACTTGAAGCTGGCCGCAGTGACCAAGGCCTTGCACGCGACTGCGTTCAAGACGAATTCCAATTCATGCCTGCGATAGGCCGGATTGATGTTCACCAGGATCAAGCCCGCTTTTGCCGCGGCATACTGGGTGATGGACCATTCAACGCAGTTCGGCGCCCAAATTCCGATGCGATCGCCTGGTTGCAAATCCAGAGCGAGTAAACCCGCGGCGAACTCATTGGCGCAGGTGTCCAATTGGGCGTAGGTGAAGCGCGCGCCGGACTCGCAGCAGACCACAGCCTCCTGCCCGGGCCAACTGATTGCCGCACGCGCCAAGGCGCTGCCGATGGTTTGTTCGAGCAGCGGCGGCGTGTCGCTGCCGCACACGAAGCTGATGTCGCTGTTCACTGAACTACTCTGGTGAGGGCGCACGAGCGAGTCAATACGTATCAATCTAATTTGATCAATAATAATCAGGGGGCGATGATGAGCCTGACACCGGCATCCTGCACCATTTGCGCGTGGCGGGGCGAAACACCCTGGTCGGTGATCAGCACGTCGATTTCATCCAATCCGCAGACGATGTGACCCGAGGGCCCGTCGAATTTCGAACTGTCCAAAAGCACGATGATCTCATCGGCGCGATCAATCAGACGCCGCTCGGCACCGACCAGAATGATATCCGCCTGCATCAAGCCGGCGCTGCCGACAGCGGCGGCGCTCATGAAAAGTTTTGGGGCGTGAAAGCGCTGCATGCCATCATCGCTGGATGCGGCGAGGATGATATTTTGCTCCGGAAACACCTGGCCGGCGGGAACCAGCACGCGCGTCCCCGGCTGGAGCAACAGCGCGCTGACGATGCGCAGGGAGTTGGTCAGGGCCTGTAGATTCAGGCCGCGAACGTGCTGGCACATCTGCAGGGTCGTGGAACCGCCGTCGATCATGACCGCTTCGCCCGCATTGCAAAGCTTTGCCGCCGCGCGGCCGATGGCCTCTTTCTCTGCCCGGTGAAGATTGACGTTTTCCTCGAACGGCACGCCCGTCAAGTGGTGTCCAGGATCGGGCGACGAGCGTTTTGCATTCTTCGATTCGTTTTTCTTGGCGCCACCGCGGACGCGCGTCAAGAGACCGGCGGTCATCATCCGCTCGAGGTCACGCCTGATGGTCGCGGGCGAAGCGGCAATTCGCCGTTCCAGATCTTGAAAAGAGATGAATCCCCTTTGATTCACGGTCTCTAGAATTAACTTTTCCCGCTCCGCTGAGTGCATGGCAGTCCCGACTTGGTAGTATCCACTACCGTGGGTGCATACTTTGGACTTAAGTGGCGGCCAATTCAATCAAAGTCGATCATGGCGGGTCAGTGCTGCGTACCAATCAAACCTCGCGAGCGCAGCCATTGCTCGAAAAGACCCAGCCACTGATCGACCGGCAATCCCGTTTGTCGCATCCCGAATCCATGCGGGCCGTATTCGAATAGGTGCAATTCCGCAGGCAGATGCGCGGCGTTCCAGCGTTGATAGATCATGACGCTGCGGCCGGACGGCACCAGGTTGTCGGCTTGCGTCGCGACGATAAATATTGGCGGGGCGTCGTGGGGCGGCGCGACGTCGTCCATGTAGCCATAGATGGGCGCGGCGAAGTCGGGGCGGCTGTCGGCATCGTGGTCGAGCAATACTCCCATGGTCAGTCCGGCTCCCGCTGAGAATCCCATCAAGCCGATACGGTCTTTCCCCACACCCCATTCGGCCGCATGGCGGCGAACATAGCGCATCGCCTGCTTGCCGTCGGCGACGGCCAGCGTCCGGCCGGCATCGAGCTTGTGATAGTTATTGTCGAAGTCCGCCTGGATGCTGGCGGTGAGCTCCTTCATTTCAGCGGATTGGTCGGCCAAGTTGACGGGGGTCGGCAAAAGCCGATATTTGAGGACAAAGGCCGTCACTCCGCGATCCTTGAGCCACTCGGCGAGGTCCGTGCCCTCGTAGTTGAACATCAGTCCGAAATAGCCGCCGCCGGGACAGACGATGAGCGCGGTGCCGTTTGGCTTGGCCGGCGCAAAAACCGTGAGCGTCGGCGTCACAACGTTGCGAATGAGCCGCGTGCTCTTATTTCCCGGCGCCGGCAACTGCGCATCGATCTCCTTCTGAGTCGATCCGTCCGAACCGGGTGCGGGGCCAGGCCAGATGTTCACGACGGGATGAGCGGCAGGCGGCGCGGAATCCGCCCAGCTCGAGACAGCAAACAGGGCGGCCAATACCGCCGCTAAGCACATTTTCGTCAAGGTCCCCCCGTCATACGATGCCGGTGCCCGGCGCCAATTTTTGCCGGCGCCGCGCTTGGGTCTTGCGCCAACCGCTGGCGCGAAAGGCGCCGAGCACATCGATCGCACCTCCGGCATCGACGCGCGCCTGCGCAATCAGCGGCGAGACGTCCGTCCGGTACGCCTGGCGAAGACTCTGGAACGCCATCATCACGTCATTCGATTCCTGCGCGTACAACAGCGCTTCCCGATCGACGATCAGTGCTTTGGCGAAGGCGCAGACAATGGATTCCGCGGACGCCAGCAGGCTCTCGATGGGGTCGGTGACGTTGTGCGACTGATCGATAAGATAGGCAGGCGTGAATGATCCTTTTGCGCTCAACTCGGCTTCAATCAGTTCATTGAACACCAGAAAGAGCTGATGGGGATTGATGGAGCCCGAGTCGAGATCATCGTCGCCGTATTTGCTGTCGTTGAAGTGAAAACCGCCCAGCTTGCCGAAGCGATGCAGGCGCGCGACGATTTGCTCTATATTCGTGGTCGGCGCGTGATGTCCCAAATCCACGAGACAGTAGGCCTGCTCGCCCAGCTGCTGTGCCGCCAGAATCGATGATCCCCAATCCTGCAGGACGCTGCTGTAAAACGCCGGCTCGAAAAGCTTGTGCTCGAGCAGCATTTTCCAATCTGCGGGCAGCGCGCCGTAGATTCTCGCCGCCGATTCGAGATAGCGGTCAAAGGCACGAGTAAAGTCCTGCTGTCCGGGAAAGTTACTGCCGTCGCCAACCCAAACGGTGATCGCCTTGGAGCCGAGAATCTTGCCGATGCGGATGCACTCGATGTTGTGGGCGACCGCTTGATCTCGGACCGCCGCATGCGCTGAACTGAGCGATCCGGCAGAGTAGCTGTGTTTTTGCTCGGGCTGATCCTGAAAGGTGTTCGAATTGACCGCATCGAACCCGAGCGCCATGCTCGCGGCAAGCTCGCGCAGCGCGGCATAGTCCGCGACGCAGTCCCATGGAAAGTGCGGCGAGACGCGCGGCGTGATCCGGCACAGCTGTTGTACGAGTGCACAATCTTCCAATTTCTCTTGAATGCAAGTGGGGGCGCCGTCGAACGGGAATTTTGCAAAGCGAGTCCCGCCGCGGCCGGCGCCCCAGGTCGGAAGTGCGACAGAGAAGGCGGCGACCTTGCGGCGAATCGGCTCGATGTCAATGCCCCGGCGGCGCAACTGCCGGGCCAATGATTGGTAGTCATCCTGCAGGCCGTCGGTACCGCGGCTGGCGTTGAAGTCCCGGACAAAGCCATCCGGCAAGGGCAGATGTTCTTGCATGAGAGCGTTCCCTCCCGATCAGGTCCTAGCGGGTGAACGCCTGCGCGTTGCCGGCGTCCACATTGATCATATTACCGGTCGACTTGATGGACATGTCCGACGCAAAAAAATACACGGCGTCCGCGATATCACTTGGCAGCACGTCGACCTTCAGCATGGAGCGGTTGCGATAGTGAGCCTCCAGCGCCTCGCCGGAATCTATCCCGTGCACGCCCGCACGCTCGCGCCGCCAGTCGCCGTCCCAAATCCTCGAACCCTTGATCACCGCGTCGGGATTCACGGTGTTGACCCGGATGCCGAATGGTGCGCCTTCAAGGGCGAGACATCGCGCCAGATGCAATGCGGCGGCCTTCGCGGAAGAATAGGCAGAGGCATCCAAGGCAGCGGCTATTCCGTTCTTAGAGCCGATGAAAATAATCGAGCCGCCGCGCTGCAGTTTCATCAACGGAAACGCCGAGCGCGCCGCGAGAAAATACCCTTCCGCAAGTACGTTGTAATTCTTGCGCCAGAGTTCCACCGTGGTCTCTTCGAGCGGCGCTGAGGAAGCAATACCGGCATTCGCGACCAAAATGTCCAGTCCCGCAAATTCGCGCGCACAGGATGAGAATGCCTCGCTAACTTGATGCTCGTCCGTCACGTCGCACAGCGCGGATCGCACAAAATCCGCCCCGGCCTTGCGTTCCAGGACTTTGAGTGCTTGCTCGAGGGCCTCGGCGTCGCGATCGAGCAGCATCACGCAGGCGCCTTCCGCCAGGAGCCGGTCCGCGGTTGCCGCCCCGATGCCCCCGGCGCCGCCCGTGATCAGCGCAATCCTGCCCGCCAGGGGTTTTGGCCGCGGCATACGGCGCAATTTCGCTTCCTCGAGCGCCCAATACTCGATGCGAAACGCCTCGCGTTCATCGAGTCCGATGTATCGCCCTATTGATTCCGCGCCGCGCATGACGTTGATGGCATTTCCGTAGAATTCGGCGGCCAGCCTGGCAGTGGTCTTGTCGAGTGCGAATGCGATGCGGCCCAGTCCGGGCACCAGAATGACAACCGGATTGGGGTCACGCATTTCGGGGTCGCCCGCGGTTGCGCAACGACGGTAGTAGGCCGCGTATTTCGCCCGGTACTCGCTCAAAGCTTCCTCGAGGTAAGCGCCGTCGGCGAGCCGCGTTTCGTCCAAAATCAACGGCCAGATTTTCGTGCGCAGAAAATGATCGGGGCATGAGGTGCCGAGCGCTGCCAGCCGCGCGAAGTCTTTGGAACAGACGAATTCGAGGGTTTCGGGATCGGTCGACAAATGGCCGATTTTCGCGCTTGCGCCGGACATCAAGCCGCGCAGCTTCGGCATGATCTCCGCCGCCACGCGCAGCCGTTCCGCCTGCGGCAAGGAAGGGATGCGTGCGCCGCCAAACGCAGCGCGCCGGGCGAGGCGCTCATTGAGGTAGCGCGCGGCATCGCCGACGAGTTCAATCGTGTTCTCATAACAGTCGCGCGAGCTCTCGCCCCAGCAAATTAGACCGTGGCCCGCGAGCACAACGCCCCGCAATCCCGGATGTTGGGCCGCATAATTCCGCAGACGCAGTCCGAGGTCGAATCCGGGCCGCTGCCACGGCAACCACCCTACCGCGCCACGCCACACCTCGCGCGACGCGCTTTCACCGGAACTGGACGCGGCGAGCGCAATGACGGCATCGGGATGCACGTGATCGATGTTCGAAAAGGGCAGCAATCCGTGCAGCGGCGTGTCGATCGACGCCGCTCGGCTGTTGAGGTTGAAGGTGCAATGCGGCAGGTATTCAACCATGACGTCTTCACGTTCTACGCCTCCATAGAGCGCTTCGAGGCCGAGGACTCGTTCGAGGTACAGCGTGGCGAAACCATCGAGTTTCATTGATCCCAGATCCCCGCCCGATCCTTTTACCCAGAGCACCTTAACCGGCGGGCCACTGAGAGGATCGAAGCCGTCGAGTTTGGCAGAGGTGTTGCCCCCGCCAAAGTTGGTGACAGTGAGATCCGCCCCCAGCAAGTTGGAGCGGTACAGCAGTAATTCGGCGGGGGTTTTCGAAGCAGCGTCCGCATCCGACCAGCGACTCAACGGGACCTTGAATGGCAGTGCACCGCGGGTCTCGGGGGGCATTTCCAATAGGTCACTCATCAGCGTTGATTCCCTGCTCTTCATTTTAGGCGCGCCTATCGACACCCTTTGTAGCGAAAGCAGGTGCCGTTTGCAATCAGAATCGATCATTTTACATCAGTCACGGCTAATCCGCTGACTTAGCAGGGCCCCGGGGGCACAGGGTTCGCCCGGGGTGCGGCCACGGATCCCGAGGATGCTGGCTATGCGGTGCGGATTTTGTAATCATAAATAATACTTTTCGATCAGATGCTTGTGGAGACCCGTGCAGACTCGCGCAACCGTGGTGCTGGATGTCGGCAAGACGCTGGCCAAGGCAGGTTTGTGGGGATCAGACGGGACGCTGATCGAGCGCCGCTGCCGGCCGAATGCGAGGCCGGACGCCGGCGGCTATTTGGCGCTCGACGCGGCGGGCATCGAGAATTGGCTGGCAGCGACGCTGCGCGACTTCGCCCAGATGGAGCGCGTCGGACACATCATTCCGGTCGCGCACGGTGCCGCGGCGGCTCTGATTCGCGAAGGCAGATTGCAGGCGCCGCCGCTGGACTACGAGCATTCGATCCCCGCGGCGCTGCATCGTGAATACGACGAGCAGCGCGAACCCTTCCTCCTCACCGGATCGCCGGCTTTGCCGGCCGGCTTGAACCTCGGCGCACAACTGCATTTTCTGGAGCGAGTTCAACCGAATATTTGGAGGGGCGAGCCCACCCTGATGCTGTGGCCGCAGTACTGGAGCTGGCGTTTGTCCGGACGCGCGGCGTCGGAAGTCACGAGCCTCGGTTGCCATACCGACCTGTGGTATCCCGTTGCCGCCAGCTATTCGCGCATGGCGATCGGCCGCGGCTGGGCAGCACGCTTTGCGCCGTTTGCACGCGCCGACGCCGTGCTGGGTCCAGTCGCGGCAGAATGGATTGAGCGCTGCGGATTGCCGGGCGATGCCAAAGTCCTGTGCGGATTGCACGATTCCAATGCCGCACTGATCGCCGCGCGCGCAGCAGTGGGGCCGGCGCAAGGCGAAATGACGGTGCTTGCAACGGGGACGTGGTTTGTCGCCATGCGCACGCCAAGCGGGGCGCGCTTTACCGGGTTGGAAAATCTGCCGGTCGATCGCGATTGTCTGGTGAACGTCGATTGGCGGGGAGAGCCGGTACCCTCTGCGCGCTTCATGGGAGGGCGCGAGATGGAGATCTTGATGGGTGCGGAGGGGAGCCTTGAACCTAACAATGACCATGCTGACCAAGTTGCCGCCGCCAATGCAGTCATCACCAACGGCGTGATGATCTTGCCGACATTCGCTGCGAGCGCCGGTCCCTACGGGGATTGCAGCGGCAGATGGTTGTCGATGCCGGAGGATGCGCTGCAGCGCTGGGCGGCCGTGTGCCTGTACGTCGCGTTGCTTAGCGATACGGCGCTCGATCTCATCGATTCCAAAGACTGCCTGATCGTCGAAGGCCGGTTCGCGGCATCAGCGCTATTCGTCGCGGCGCTCGCCGCGCTGCGGCCCGGCATGGCGGTGCACGCGGCGCCTTCGGACATGGATGTGTCGCTGGGCGCATTGACGCTTCTCCGGCCGACATTGCTGTTGCGCGGCGCGCCAGCGCGAGTGCGTCCACTTCCGCTACCGTTGAACGAATATCGCGACCGCTGGCGTCGAGAATGTTTGCACCGGCGTCAGCCGGCGCGTAACGAAAGGTAGTTGCCGACGCCGATCAAAATGGTCGAACCGACCAGCATGCCGATTCCAAGCCAAATCAGTCCGCGTGTGCGCGTGCTGGAACCGGCCCATTCGCGCAGCGCAAAGCCCCAGAGGGTCGAAAACAGAATGATGCTCGCCATATGCAAGGACCAAGACGAAAACGCATAGCGCCCCATCTGACTTTCGCCCATCGTGTAAAAAAAGAACTGGAAGTACCACAGCGTGCCGCCGAGCGCCGACAGCAGGTAGTTGCGCAGCAAGGGCGCGCCGGAGCCGGTGCCCGAAGAAATCCCAATCCATTGCCGGGCCGAACGATTCTTTTTGATGAGAAGGGCGCACCAAATCAGATTGGTGGTGAGGCCGCCGCTCAATACGACGCAGAGCACGGGCAACCCCTGCCATAACGGCGCCGTACCGGCGGCGAGGGACGCCACGCGGATGGGTTGGCCGGCATCCAATCCCCACGCGAAGCAGCCCGACATGACCCCGGAGAACAAGGCAATCAGAAATCCCTTGCGCAAGTCGAACTCGACAATGGAGGTCGGATTCGCACCGGTAGCTTCGCGTTCGTTCGCACGGCCTGCCATCGCGACGATGGCGATTCCGGCCAGGGCGACAACGATACCGAAGATCGTTACCCGGCCATTCTGTGTTGCCGCCAACGAACCCAGCGTGCCGTGAAATAGCGGCGGGCCCAGCGTGCCGATGACCGTGGTCAGCCCTAAGGCAATCGCCATACCCAGCGACAATCCCAGATAACGCATGGTCAGCCCGAATGTCAGGCCGCCAAGACCCCACAGCACTCCCCAAAACCAACACCAAAATAGTGTCGAGACATCCGTCCCGCTCAGTACACCCAGCAGGTGATGCGTTTGCAGTGAGGCGACCACCCACGGCGCAATGAGCCAGGAAAAAATCCCGCCGGTGAGCCAAAAGATTTCCCAGGACCAGCCTCTAATGCGGCGGTACGGGACGTAGAAGCTTGCCGAAGAGAGGCCGCCCAGCCAATGGAATAGGACGCCCACCAGCGGATTGGAATTCATCGATGGCGTTCTCGGCTGCTTGATCGAATAAGATTCATTTGTTTGACGTCGCCGGGGCTATTGATCATGATAGATCAAATAGAATCAAAATGCGTGACGAATGCACCCCGCGCCAGCTCATTGCCCAAAATCGCTAATCTCGGGACTCGTCGCGTTTCTCTGCGTCGTCGCCGCGCAAGCTGCTGCGCCGGAAACGGATTCCTTGCTGGCCGGATTTCGAGAGCCTCCGCCGGCAGCGCGGCCGCAGGTTTGGTGGCATTGGATGAACGGCAACGTCAATCTCGACGGGGCGAAGCTCGATCTCGCTTGGATGCAGCGTATCGGGATCGGGGGTGTACACACATTTACGGGCGGAGGCCTGGGCGAACCGCACGTCGTCGAACCTCCGGTCGATTTCTTGGGAGAGCAATGGCGCGCGACGTTTCAGGCGACCACGCACCTGGCCCGCGCCGCAGGCATGGAGGTGACCATCGCCGGCTCGCCGGGCTGGAGCGAGACGGGTGGAATTTGGGTGGCGCCGGAAGACGCCATGAAAAAATACGTGTGGAGCGAGACGCGCGTTACGGGCGGCAAGTATCTTGACCTGATCCTGGCGCAACCTCCCGCCGCCACCGGACCCTTCTTGGGGGTGAGGCACAGCTTCAATCCACCAGCGTCCGAACTGCACGGCGATCTGTATCGCGACAGTTTGATCGTGGCGTTTCCGACGCCCGCTGCGGAGCTGTCCGATGCCGAGCCTAAGTTTTCCACGCGAACCGGCCCTCTCGACATCTCGTCGTTGCGTGCGGGTGATCTTGCCGCATCAGTCGCGCTGCCGATCGCCGATGGCGAATCCAGTGCCTACCTTGACGCGGTTTTCGCTCGGACGACAACCATTGCTGCCCTGGTACTCGGCCTCGGCAAAGTCGCCGACCTAGAGATTCAAGCCGGCGATGATGCGGCAAATCTGAGATCGCTGCTCAAGGCGCGGGCCGATCCCTCGGAATCGCCCGCACCACAGCAGACTTATTCATTCTCGCCGACCCGGGCCAAGATCTTTCGCGTCATCCTGACGCGACCCGCGCCGAAGCCGCTGTTCCCGGACTTGCCCGCCCGGTTGTCGAAGCCGCCCGTGCCGTCGAGCGCATTCATGCTCACGCGACTCGAACTTTGCGGCGGCGCCCGTATCAGCCGCTTCGAGAGCAAATCAGGAGTTCAGGCGTCAATCGATGCCGAAGCGCCGTCGACCGCGCGGGCGAATCGCGATGCGGTGATTCCCGCGGGTGGCGTGATCAATCTCACTGACAAGGTCGACGCGGTTGGCAGGCTGCGGTGGACTGCGCCGCCGGGCCGCTGGACGATCGCGCGGTTGGGCTGGTCATTGACCGGTCAAACCAATGGTCCTGCGCAGGCAAGAGACACCGGACTGGAGGTTGATAAGCTCGATCCGGCCTTGGTGCGCGGCTACCTCGAGCACTATCTGGACGTCTATCGCGACGCCATGCAAGAACCACTCGGCGCCGGCAGCGTACAAAATCTTCTGACCGATAGTTGGGAAGCCGGGGTGCAGAACTGGACCCCGACTCTGCTCGCGCAATTCAAAAGGCGGCGCGGCTATGATCCGCTGCCCTTTATTCCAACCCTCATCGGGCGCGTCGTGGTCGACTCTGCCACCAGCGAACGCTTTTTGTGGGATTTTCATCGTACGCTCGAGGAAGCGCTCGCCGACAATCACTACGGCGTGATCGCGCAAGTTCTGCATGAGCGCGGCATGAGTTACTACACCGAAGCGCAGGGGGACACCCCGCGGGCAATTGGCGATGGCCTCGCGATCAAATCGCGCGCCGACATTCCAACGGCGGAATACTGGTACCGCGCTTTCGCCACCGCGCCCGGGCAGCCCTCGCTGAAGGCAGACTTGAGGGAAGCGGCTTCGGCGGCGCATGTCTATGGCAAGCCTTTTGCTGCGGCTGAATCACTCACCGTGGCCGCAGGTTCGGACCCATGGGCTTTCTCGCCCGCCATGTTAAAGCCGGTGATCGATGAGATCTTCGCCAGCGGCATCAACCGGATTCTCTTGCACGAATCGCATCATCAACCGCTGTTGCATGACGCGCCGGGATTGACGCTGGGTTTCTTCGGTCAATTTTTCAATCGCAATGAGACCTGGGCAGAGCATGCCGGCGGCTGGGTCCAGTATCTATCGCGTTCATCCTATCTGCTGCAGCAAGGCAGATATGTCGCCGATATCGCCTACTTCTACGGGGAAGAGCGCAATCTCACCGAGATCAACCTGAATCGATTCGATCACGATGTTCCTGACGGCTACCCCTATGACTACCTCAACGCCGAAGCATTGCTGAGCTTGTCTCCACTACCCGAGGGCGCAGTCGCAGCACCGAGCGGCATGAGCTACCGAGTGCTGTTTGTTCCAATCGCGGTGCGGCGTTATTCGCTGCCGGTGCTGCGAAAACTCCGCGATCTGGTTGCGGGTGGAGCGGTGCTGGTCGCGGCGCGACCGCTGGAGGGTCTGGGATTGCAAGCGAGCGATGATGAGGTCAAGAGGCTGGTCGATGAGATGTGGGGTCCGGTCGATGCGGCGAGCGGGCCCAGGACCTTTGGGCGCGGCCGCATATACCTGCACTCGGATCTGACCGGCGCGCTCCAGGCCGAAGACATTTCCCCCGATGTGGCGGTCAGGGAACCTTGCGGCGAGGCGTGCCGCCTGATGTCTCTGCATCGCCATGTGTCCGATGCCGACATTTATTTTTTATCAAACCGGGAAAACGTGGCGCGCACGCTGCGTGTCGTATTTCGCGTCAGAAATCTCGTTCCGGAATTGTGGCGAGCTGAATCCGGGGAAACGCAGCAGCTTGCCTATCGCTCGACCCGGCAAGGCGTGGAAGTGCAACTGCCGTTTGAGGCCCAGGACGCCTTTTTCGTGGTATTCCGGGAAGCGGCGCAAGGATCGCGAGATGTCGTGACTCGAGCGGTGCCAAGTGAGCTCATGAAAGTTAGCGGGCCCTGGGAGGTTCGCTTTCAATCCGGCCGCGGCGCACCCGAACGCACCACGTTTACGCGTCTGCAAGACTTGAGCACTTGCGAGGACGCCGGCATTAGGTATTTTTCCGGGACGGCAAGCTATAGCACGACGATTTCCTTGCCGGCGCGGCCCGTTCGCGCCGGCCGCAAGTTGGCGCTGGATCTCGGAGTGGTTCGTGAACTGGCCGCTGTATTTCTCGACGGCCGGTTGCTCGGGACCGTTTGGCACGCGCCTTTTACAATCAATTTACCTGCCGATCTCAAGCCGGGCGCTCATGCGCTCGAGATCCGCGTGGATAACCTTTGGATAAATAGATTGGTAGGCGACAAGCAACCGGGTGCGACGGCGGTGGCATTTGCACCGCAGTCTCCGTACACGGCGAATTCACCGCTGATGCCGTCCGGCTTGATCGGCCCAGTGAGGATCTTGCGCGAATGAAAAACCGATTGGTCAGTTGGACGCTGCTGTTGATGGTGGTCACGCCGCCGGCGATGGCCCAGACCACCGGGGTCGAGGGGCGCGTCGAATCCCTCCTTCGACAAATGACCGCGGAGGAAAAAATCGGTCTCATCGGAGGAGCAGGGACCCTGTTCGATATCCGCGGGGTCCCGCGATTGAACGTGCCGTCGATGACCGCCGCAGACGGGCCCTTTGGGGTTCGGAATTTCACACGCACCAACGTGTATGCCGGCGGGATTGCGCTTGCCGCCAGTTGGAACGTCGACTTGGCGCGGCGCGTCGGCACGCAGCTGGGCCGCGACGCGCGTTCCCGAGGCGTGCATTTCTATCTGGCGCCCGGCGTAAATATTTATCGCGCACCGCAAAACGGCCGCAATTTCGAATACTACGGCGAGGACCCGTATCTGGCCGGGCGCACGGCCGCCGCACTGATTTCGGGTGTGCAGAATGAGGGCGTTGCGGCTACGGTAAAACACTACATCGGCAACAACTCCGAGTTCGCGCGACACACGACGGATGTCATCATCGATGAGCGCACGGCCCGCGAGATCTACCTGCCGGCTTTTGAGGAGGCGGTAAAGAGCGGCCATGTTGCGGCCGTGATGGATTCGTACAACCTCGTGAATGGCGAACACATGACTGAGAATCGCCGTTTCAACGTTGAGATCCTCAAGCAGGAGTGGGGGTTCAGCGGCGTGGTCATGTCCGATTGGGACGCGACCTACAGCACCTCCGCGGCAGCGAACGGCGGACTTGATTTGGAAATGCCCTCCGCAAAATATTTCAATGCGGCTTCCCTCACGCCGTTGTTGCGCGGCGGGCAGGTGTCGCAGCAAGTGCTGGATGACAAGGTGCGGCGCATTCTGCGTACGGCCGTGCAACTGGGCTGGCTGGACCGGCCGCAGCTGGATACTTCGCTTTCGCGCTACGACGTTGCAGGACGTGCCCTTTCTTTGCAGGGTGCACTGGAAGGCGTCGTACTGCTAAAAAATAAGGACGGCGTTTTGCCGCTCGACCACAGTAAGGTTCGCTCTCTCGCCGTCATCGGACCCAACGCCTATCCTGCGGTGCTGAACGGCGGCGGCAGTTCCACCGTCGCACCGTTCCACGCTACGAGTTTATTGGAGGGCCTGAGCGCTGAATCAAGCAACGGCATCGACATTCGCTATACGCGCGGCATTGCTGGATACCAGCGATTTGCACGCAGCACGAAGTGGACGACCACCGCTGACGGTGAGCAGCGCGGCATCCAGGTGCAGGAGTTCGACAATCTCGAGCTCAAGGGAACGCCGGCGCGCACGCGCGTCGAGCGCTACGTGGACCAAGGCGAACCGCTTGATCTGGGGCCACTGGCATCCGGGGATCGGCCACTCGATCTCGCCGCGTTCAGTGCGGTACATCCGACGTCGGCGCGCTTCAGCGGCTACTTCACACCGACCTCGCCGGGCGAGCATGACCTATTTGTGCAGGTCGGGGGCTTCGACAAGGACATAGGCTATCGCGTCTTTGTCGACGATAAGCTCGTGATCGATCATTGGTCGTGGAAGAAGGCGGCCGTTGCGGCCGTGCATCTGACGCTGGATCCCGGCGCACACAAGATTGTTCTGGAACATCGCGCCGGCGCCGGCGGCCTGGACGGAAGAATCCCCTTTATCAGACTGGGGCTGGTGCCCAAGGGAGGGTGGGTCGACGCCGTGGCGGAACAGTTCGCTGCGCAAGCCGACGCCGCCATTGTCGCCGTGGGCTTCGACTACGCCAGCGAAGCCGAAGCGTGGGACCGCACGTTTGAGTTGCCGCCGGGCCAAGACGAGCTGCTGCGCAAGATTTGTGCAGCCAATATTCGCTGCATCGTGATCGTGAACTCAGGTGGCGCTGTCGATACCACCGGTTGGCTGGAGCGCGTGCCGGCGCTACTACAGGCTTGGTATCTAGGGCAGGACGGCGGCGCCGCCGTGGCCAAGATTCTCTTCGGCACCGCCAATCCGTCCGGACACCTTCCCGCATCGTTTGAGCACCGATGGCAGGACAATCCCGCGCACGACAGTTATTACCCGCAGCCCGGCACGAATCAGGTCCGTTACAAGGAAGGGGTGTTCGTCGGTTATCGCGGCTATGAAGCTCGAGATATCAAACCGCAGTTCCCCTTTGGATTCGGACTTTCCTATACGTCATTCGAATATCGTGACTTGCAGGTGCGCAAGGCCGGGACCTCGAACAATATGTACGAGGCCGTGTTTAGCGTGAAAAATATCGGATCGCGTGCCGGCGCGGTGGTGCCGCAATTGTATGTCTCTGCCCCCAAGTCCTCGGTCCCGCGTCCGAAGAAGGAGTTGAAAGGGTTTACCAAGCTCATGCTGCAACCCGGTGAATCTCGGGAAGTTGTGCTGCCTCTCGATGCCCGCTCTTTTTCGTATTTTGATGTTGCCGGCAAGCGTTGGCGCGCGGACCGCGGCAAATATCGCATCCTCATTGGAGATTCCACCGAACAAATTGCCTTGAGCGGCGTGGTTGAGCTGGAGAAGTCCATTGCCGCGAGCAAGTGACGCAGCGCGTCGTTGGAACGCTCTTCGCGGCGCTTAACTACGGCAGGCGCACGGCAGGCACCAGATGGGACGACCACCAGTGCGTCGCTTCGGCGTATGCAGCACGCTGTTCGGGCGTTCCGGTCATGTAGGCTTGGAAGACGTGCGCCATGCCTTCGTACACATCCAATTCGGCCACGCCGCCCGCCGTCTTTAACGCCTGGTAAAGGCGCACGGCATCGCTCAGCACCAACTCCTTGGTGCCGGCCTGAATGAGCACCGGCGGATAGCCTTTTCTGAAGTCGCCGTAGATGGGCGAGGCGTAGGGATTGGTCCTGTCCTCAGGCGCCGCGTAGGCGGCAAGAAAGGCCTGGTTGAGTGCAAAATCGAGTGCCGGGTCCGCATCGCGCAGCGTCGTTTCGGTGTCGCCGTTCAAATTGAGATCGACGCAAGGAGACAACAGCACCAAGGCGCCTGGCAAGGGCAGGCCCTGATCCCGCAATTTGAAAACGCTCGCCGCGACGATAGTGCCGCCCGCGGAATCGCCGAACATACCGATGCTTTTGGCCCTGTAACCCTGCGCGAGAACCGCTTTGTATACCGCGACGACTTGATCCGTCACGATGCGCCAATTGCCGCGCGGCGCGACGGTGTAGTCGATCGACACGATGCGCTTGCCGGTTGCCAGCGCCATCAATGCGTCGGCGCCGAGCGATGACTTCGCCGAACCCAACACGAAGCCGCCGCCGTGCACGTGCAGCAGGATCGTATGATCATCCCGATATTGCGGCGGTGTACTTTCAACCACATTGACGCCGCCAAGCTGAGTCTCGCGGATAGCAATGTTGAGAGACTTGAGCGTGGCAAGCGTGGCCGCTTCAGTGCGAGCGATATCGCTGTCGTGCCGCGCATCGAATTCGGCCAGCGTATGTGGGATTTTTGCTTCCGCGCGATGCGCTGCGGCGATCGGCAGAAGTTTCTCGTAGATTACGCGGGCCTCGGGCGAAATCGTGGTCGGAATAAAGGAACGAAGATCGGCGGCTGCCGGTTCGGCGGCCTGCGATAGGCCGGCTGCGATCATTGCAATTACGATCGTACTCAGCCGATGGATCCACCTACGCCCTGCGGCTGTGCCGCCCGCAATTTTCATTGCTCATCGACGCAAGAAAAGCTGGCGGCGTCCTCAGCACTGGCGGTTCCGTTCCACTTCGCCCGTTTCGGGTATGCGCACAATAGCCCGCTGCGCTCGACGCCTCCTTTGGGAGACCCGAACGCGCCCGCCAACAAATCTTTCGGTTTGATCGCGCGCACCTTCTCGGGTGCTGCGCCGCCCTCCACCCAGCGTTCCAAAGCCGCAGCGAGATCCGAATCCGGATCCGCCGGTTGGCGGGGAGCGGTGTGCTCACCAAATATGCTGGGACCCGGGCCGCCGAAACAATGCTGCATGCCCGGCGCCATGAACAGGCGCACGAACTCGCCGCGGCGCCGCTCGCCCATCTTCGCGCCGACACTTTCGAAATAGCGGATCGTGTTCAGGGGTGGCACGGCGGCATCTGCCCAGCCATGAAACAGAATGAGCTTGCCGCCGCGGGCAGCAAACTTGCTCAAGTCAGGATCGGTGGCATTCATCAGCGGGCCGAACTGTTGGATGATGCGCGGCGCATCGCGATCGAGGTCAAGCTGGTCAATTTTCCAGTTCGGGTCCTGTTGCACCATCGCGCCGACGAAGCCGCCTCCGAATCTCGTCTCGGCGCTTTCGCCGGCTTTCAGGCCAAAGATCCAGCCGCTCCAGCTGCCGACCTCTGCGCCTGGAGTAAATCCCGGGAAGGTGATGGCGCCGTGAGCGGCGCGCATTCCTTGGTAAATGGCCTGCAGACCGTCGATTTGCGCGTGGGTCAGGCAAGAATTCGATTCGGCCCCCTGGCAGAGCAGCGCCTCGGGCTTGAAATGGCAGGATTGCGGCGCGCCGATGATGCCATCCTGCGCATTGCATTGGCGATTGACCTCCGCCTGAAGGGCGGGAACGTGATCGGGGGGGATAAAGGCCCCCGGCTTCAACACGGCCTGCTGATTCCAGATGAAGTCCAACATCAGGCCGGTCCAGTCATTCGCGGGTGCGCCGGCAATGATGCCGTCATAGTCCGCCGGGTAACGCTGCGCCAGCATCAAAGCCTGCCGTCCGCCATTGGAACAGGACGCAAAGTAGGAGTGCCTTGGGGCGTTGCCGTAGTACGCCTTGACGACCGCCTTGGCGTTCACCGTCATCAGATGGACGGCGCGATGCGCGAAATCAACTATCTTTTCCGGGTGACCAATCGCCCAGCTCGCATCTTCCGGCTTACCCGTGTGACCCGTATCCGTCGTTACGCCGACATAGCCTCGCTGCAGTGACTGAACGAGACCGCCTTGATAATTGAGCGTGCCGGCGAAGCCACCGTTGCCGGACCCCTGCAGCTTGTGATTCCAGGATGTGGTCGGCATCCAGATTTCAAAATTGATTTCCGAATCGGCGGTGGGCCGGATGACGCCCTTTACTTGGCAACGCTCCGGCAAATCCTCAGCCGGCCAAGGTCCATTAGGGTCTTTGAAAGATCCCGCGGGCACGCGAATGCTCTCGGTGATGGTGGATTGAGCGAGCTTCAGCGTGTGCAACTCCTCGCATGTAGTGGCCTGCGCCAATTGTGGAATCAAGACAGACGCGCTGCTGAGCGGCGCGAGACATATCAAAATGGCGCGGATACGCATGCTGGCCAGTCCCCGGTTGGATTTTGTCCAAGCATGAGCCCTTAAAATGATCATCGTCAAGCATGGTCGAGCAAAATCTCCCTTTGTCGTACACGATCGATCATAATTAGTCACATCGAACCGGTCTGAGGAAAAAATATGGCTTACGCCCGATGCATCCTCGCCACCCTTATCGTGTTAAATGCGACGCCGTGCATCGCGGCCAAGCCCGAACTCACCGGCGCACTGAGGACCGAATACCAGAACGATCCGCTGGGAGTCGACACGGACAAACCGCGTTTCAGTTGGCAGATGAACTCACCGGCACGCGGTGCAGGACAAAGCGCCTACGAAATCCGTGTAGCCCTGGACCAAGATGCGTTGCGAGGCGCGCAATCCCTGATCTGGGACTCCGGAAAAATCGACTCGCGGCAGTCAATTTTTGTCAGTTACGGCGGCCCCAGCCTGCTGAGCCGTACGCGCTATTTTTGGCAAGTACGCGTGTGGGACGAGCACGGTTCGGACCTCGGTTGGAGCCGAGTCGCGAACTGGGAAATGGGATTGCTCGCGCCGGGCGACTGGCGCGCCGATTGGATATCGGCAGCGGTTCATGAGGGCGGCGAGACCGGGGCATCGCCTATGCTTCGACGGGATTTCGATCTTGGCGGCCGTATTGCGCGCGCCCGAGTGTACGTGACGAGCCATGGGTTGTACGAATTGTTCATCAACGGACAGCGCGTCGGCGACGAGCTGATGACGCCAGGCTGGACCAGTTACAACCGTCGTTTGCAATATCAGACGTACGATGTGACCAATCTACTTAAGGCCGGGCGCAACGCGGTGGGGGCGCTACTCGGCGATGGCTGGTATCGAGGGGTCATCGGTTTCGCCGGGGCTCACGATCACTACGGCAACCGGCTGGCCCTATTGTGCCAGCTCGAGGTGACCTATCAGGATGGACATCGCGAAATTATCGGCTCGGATGCGCGATGGAAGACTCTTCCCGGCCCGATCTTGAATTCGCAAGTTTACGACGGCGAGTCCTATGACGCGCGGCTGGAACGAACAGGCTGGAACGCCCGCGGCTACGACGATGCCGGCTGGTCGCCGGTCGAGGTTGTCGCGGCATCGAAAGACATGTTGGTCGCTTCGCGGGGACCTCCGCTGCGGCGGATCAATGAATTGGTTCCGATAAAGATATTCAAGTCCCCCTCGGGGGATGCGGTGGTCGATCTGGGCCAGAACATGGTGGGCTGGGCACGCCTGAAGGTGAAGGGACCCGCAGGTACGGTCGTGACTCTGCGGCACGCGGAAGTGCTCGACAAGGACGGCAACTTCTATACCGACAACCTTCGTTCAGCCAAATCAACGGTGCGCTACACGTTGAGCGGAAAAGGCACCGAAATATTTGAACCGCATTTCACTTATCAAGGCTTTCGCTACATCGCGGTGAGTGGTTATCCCGGCAAGCTCGCGCGCGACAGCATCACAGGCATCACAATTCACTCGGATATGGCCGTCACCGGCACATTTACCACATCCAAGCCTTTGATCGATCAGCTGCAGCACAATATTCAATGGGGGCAGAAGGGAAACTTCTTCGACGTCCCCACGGATTGTCCGCAGCGCGACGAGCGGCTGGGCTGGACCGGCGATGCGCAGGTGTTCGCGCCGACGGCCGCGTTCAACATGGATGTCGATGGATTCTTCAGCAAGTGGCTGAAGGATCTCGCCGCGGATCAGCTCGAGAACGGAAGTATTCCATTCGTTGTGCCGGACGTCCTCAGCAGCGGCGATCGCCCGGTCGGGGGCGCGGCTGGCTGGGGCGATGCCGCCACGGTTATCCCATGGGAACTATATCTCGCGTACGGCGATAAACGAGTCCTCGAGGATCAGTACACCAGCATGCGCCGCTGGGTGGAATACGAGCAATCGCGCGCCGGTGCGGACGAGATCTGGGACGGGGATACCCATTTCGGAGACTGGTTGGATTTCTTTAGTGTGGGTACCGGCAGCAGCTTCGGATCGACGTCCACGGATCTCATCGCGACCGCATATTTCGCGCACTCCACCGATATTCTTCGGCGCAGCGCGCTGATCCTCGGCAAGGACAAGGACGCCGTTCGCTACGGCGACTCCCTTGGCAAGATTAAGGCCGCTTTCCAACAGAAATTCATCGCATCGGACGGCACCCTCGGCGCCGGCACACAAACGGCTTATGTGCTTGCGCTGGATTTTGACTTGGTGCCGGATGATTTGCGCACGGCAGCAGCGCAAAAGCTTGCCGCCGATGTACGCCTGCGCGGACACATCACCACAGGATTTCTCGGAACGCCGAAGCTGCTCAGCGTTCTGACTCGGTTCGGCTATATCGACGAGGCTTATATGCTGCTCAATCGCGAGCAGTTCCCCTCCTGGCTTTACCCGGTGAAGCAGGGTGCTACCACGATCTGGGAGCGGTGGGATGGAATCAAGCCCGACGGCACGTTCCAGGATAAGAGAATGAACTCATTCAACCATTACGCGTACGGAGCCGTCGGCAACTGGATGTATCAGACAATCGGCGGCATCAATATCGACCCGAGCGCGCCCGGCTATGCGCATTTTCTCATACAGGTGCAGCCGGCCGGTGGTTTCACGCACGCTCGCGCCGAGCACGACTCGCCTTACGGCGCCATTCGCACGATTTGGACTCTCAAAGATGGCCGCCTGAATTTGAATGTTGTGATTCCCGCCAATAGCGCTGCCACGCTCCGCGTTCCCCGAACGCGCATCGCTGAAATGACAGAAAGCGGCAGGCCGATTCGCGTCGGCAACGGAATGGCGAGCGCTCGCCAGGACATGGAGGACGCGGTTTTTGACCTCGAGGCTGGCCAATACAGCTTCCGCTACCCCTACGCGCCAGCCAAGTCGCCCCCATAAGTTATGGCAGATAATGATCAAAATTGATTGCATCTATTGACATTTTTATCGATTCTGAAATGATTGCGGCTGAGCGCGTATGCAACGTGCCAGAAGCGGCCATCTAGGCCGCCGAACAATAATTTGGGGAGTCGAACGATGAATTGCCAAGCCCGGTCTGACCGCACACGCAGAGCCTTGTTCCTTCTGGTTCCGGGTGTGATCACTGCGATGATGGGCGGGACGCCTGCCGCAGCCGCGGACGCGCCCTCCACCGCACAAGATGATTCGAAGCTCGAACAGATCGTCGTCACCGCTGAACGGCGTTCGACGGATTTGCAGCTGTCGGCCATAGCGGCGACGGTCCTCACGGGCGAGGAACTCACCAAACTAAACGTCAATACCGTCGATTCTCTCATGTTCAATACGCCGTCCTTGACCGTGCAGAGCTCCGGCGAGAACGCTTTGGTCAACATCCGCGGTATCGGCAAAAGCGATGGCGGCGCCCAGGACTCGTCCGGCGTTTTGATCTACCGCGATGGGGTTTCAACGACGCCGAACGGCTTGATCTCGGACGAACCGTATTACGACATCGCAAGCATCGAAGTACTACGCGGACCGCAAGGCACGTTTGCCGGTCAAAATGCGACGGGCGGTGCGATTTTTATCAACGAGGCCAATCCCACGCTGGACAAATTTGGCGGATGGATCGAAGGCCAAATCGGTAATTACACCGACGTGCGCGTTCGCGGCGCGGTGAACATTCCGCTGTCCGATCAATTGGCGATCAGGTTGGCCACGGATGACGAAAATCGCGATACCTATTTCAACATGTCGGGACCTTGGACGGGCAATCCCGGCAAGCTTCACACCACCAACTGGCGCCTGAGCACGCTGTGGAAGCCGGATGACGACTTTACCGCGCTGCTGAAGCTGGACTACAACTACATCGACCACGGCGGTTCGCCCGCGGCACCGTTCACCGGTCTGACGCAGCACATTTTTGATGTCGCATCGGACAGCTATCTGGCGGGACTCGAGAAGCAATATCGAATCGTGCTGCAGTTAAGCGAGCGTTTTGCGGACGGCATTACGCTTAAGTCGATTTCAGGCTTTCAAGTCGGCCGCCTTACCTATTCGCTGGACGCAGACGGCACGGCGACGCGGCCACCGCTTGGCTTGAGCCCGGAGGTTTTCGTTGCCAACGCAACCGATCGGACGATTTCGGAAGAGATCAATCTCGTGTCGGCCGATACGGGTCCCTTTACATGGGTGGCAGGCGGCGTCTATCAAGACGATGATTTGAACAATCCGCAGTTCATTCTGTCCTTGGCGCCGTTCGGTACGCCGACAACGAGTGTGGCGCTCAATGGCCTGCAAAACACCGCCATCAGAACGAGCTGGGGCGTCTTTGCGCAGGGCAGTTACTCCTTCACCGATGCCCTAAAGTTGCAGGCCGGCGCGCGCTATTCCGAGACCAATTTCACCGCGCGCAGCATCGCGCAGCTTCTTTTCAATGGCTTCCCGCTCGCCACTGAGACGCTGGACAATGCCAAACAGAGCGATTCCAGGCTTACCTACAAGGTGGACCTCGACTACACATTGGATGAACACGATTTTCTTTATGCCTTCATCGCAACGGGCCATAAGGGCGGCGGTATCAATGCCAATGGGGCGGTCTTCTCTCCGGAGGATGTCACCGACGATGAGGTTGGTTGGAAAGGCACGTACTTTGGGGGCCATTTAAAGACCCAGTTGGGCGCTTTCTACGAGGACTACAAGAATTTTCAGCTCGCGATTTTCGATCCGGTATTGGGCGCCGGCCGCGATGCGAACGCGACCGGTTCGACCATCTTGAAAGGCATCGAGGCGCAAATGCAGGCGGCATTCGGCAGCTTGCAGTTCAATCTAGGCACCTCCTACGTCAGTACCAGGATTGGCAATTTCTCTGCGATCGACTCGCGCAATCTGGCTGCGGGAAACCAGGTTTTGAGTGGCAGGCCCTTGCCCAACGCGCCGCTTTGGACGGCACAGGCCGGCGTGCAATACGCGTTTGACCTGGGCAATCATCAGCGTCTGACGCCGCGCGTTGACTATTCTTTAGTGGGCTCACGCTGGGCAACGGTATTTCAAACGGTGCCAGGCGATTTCCTGCAGGAACAAAACATCCTCAACGCGCAGTTGATATACGATTACAGCGACACCTTGTCCTTTACGGCGTATGCCACCAATGCGACGAACGATCACTATGTGACGCTGCAGCTGCTGGGCAACCTAGGCATGCCCGGACCGCCGCGGCAGTTTGGATTGCGCGTCTACAAATCCTTTTGAGGGAACTCTCGCGGAGAGAAAAATGGGGCACCTCGGAGGCATCATCACCTCGCTGATGCGCACTGTCACCGGCGCGCTCGCCTTGGCCGCATTTGCGCACGCATCAGCGGCGCATGCGAATTGCGAAGATCTCGGCAAGTTTCCCCTGGCCGGCGGCAATATCACGTTGGCTGTGCCGGTGGCGGCCAGCGACACCATCCAGGTGAAGATACTGCAGATGTCGATGCCAGCGACGGTAGCCTTTTGCAGAGTCGCCGTTACGCTCACTCCCACCGCCGACTCGGTCATTCTGGCGGAGTTGTGGTTGCCGGATGCAGATAAGTGGAACGGCAAATTTCTCGGTGTCGGCAACGGCGGATTTGGCGGTGCGGTACCCGTTCGCGATATGCGCGACGCGGTCGCAAAAGGCTACGCTGCAGCCGGCGACGACCTCGGTCACCAGCTGACTTCCCTGGTCGTCGAAGGAACCTGGGTGATCGGGCATCCCGAGAAGCTCAAGGATTTCGCCTACCGAGCCGATCACGTCACCGCAGAATTTGCCAAGACGCTGATCGCGGCGTACTACGGACACGCGCAACAGCTATCTTATTTCCGCGGATGCTCCAATGGCGGACATGAAGCACTGATGGAAGCGCAGAAGTATCCGGCGGACTATGACGGCATCGTCGCCGGCGCGCCCGCGAATTCATTTACGCATATCACGGCAGGCTTCCTGTGGAACGAGATGGCGCTCAACGAGACGCCGCAAAGTCAGATTCCACAAACCAAGCTCGCGGCGATTCAAAAGGCAGCGCTGGCCAAATGCGATGCGCTCGACGGGGTGACGGACGGCATCATCAATGATCCATCGAGTTGCCACTTCGATCCGTCCGTGCTGTTGTGCAAGAGTGCCGATGGCCCGGAGTGTCTGACCAAACCGCAACTCACGGCGCTGCGTAAGATTTACAGCGGCCCCATCAGCAAGACCGGCAAGCGGATCTATCCTGGATTTCCCCCAGGCGATGAGGCGCTCGCGCACAATTGGGACCTGTGGATCATCGGTCCTCAGTCCTATCAGGCGCAATTCGCAAATCAAGTATTCGGCAGTTTCTTGCTCGGCGATCCGCACTGGGACTTTAGAACTGTGGACCTCGATAGGGATTCGATGCGGGCCGACCGAGAAATCGGTCCGTTGCTGAATTCAAATGATCCGGACCTAGGCGCATTCGCCGCGCGAGGCGGCAAGCTGATCTTGTTCCAAGGCTGGGCCGATGCCGCGATCACACCGTTTGGGACTATTCAATACTATCGCGACATCCAACGAAAAATGGGAACCAAGGAGGCACAGCGATTCGTGAGGCTGTTCATGGCACCGGGCATGATGCATTGCTCCGGCGGCCCCGGGCCCAACAATTTTGATGCGGTAGCTGCGGTCGATCAATGGCGGCAAAAGAACGCCGCGCCCGAAAGCATCCCGGCCGCCAGGTATGCCGAGTCCGCGGCGGCGTTGACCGGCGCATCGCCAGGTGAGCCGCTTTCCACGCGTCCGCTTTGCGCGTATCCGCGGGTCGCCCATTGGACAGGAAGCGGGTCCAGCGACAAGGCGGAAAATTACGTCTGCCGGTAGATTTGCCGCTCGCAACAATCGCTAGGTCGTCTGGCCCCGCATGACAAAGGCGACAATTTCTTCCGCGGCCTTTTCGGCGGAGGTCTCAACCGTGTTGACGCGAATCTCTGGATTCTCCGGCGGCTCGTAGGGTGAATCGATGCCGGTAAAGTGCATCAGCTGACCGGCCCTGGCTTTCTTATAAAGGCCCTTGACGTCGCGTTGCTCGGCGACTTCGAGCGGCGTTTCAACGTAGATTTCAATGAACTCACCCGGAAGCGACATCTCCCGCACCATGCGCCGCTCGGCGCGGAAGGGTGAGATAAACGCAGTCAACACAATCAGGCCGGCATCCGTCATGAGCTTGGCCACCTCGCCGATGCGCCGAATGTTCTCGACGCGATCCGCGTCGGTAAAACCCAGGTCCTTGTTCAAGCCATGGCGAATATTGTCGCCGTCGAGCAGGAAGCTGTGCTTGCCGAGGGCGTAGAGTTTTTTCTGCACCAGATTGGCGATGCTGGATTTTCCCGCGCCGCTCAAACCGGTGAACCACAGGAGCTGTGCGCGCTGGTGTTTCAAGCGGGCATGCGCGCTGCGATCAATATCAAGCGGTTGCCAATGCACGTTGCTCGAGCGGCGCAGCGCAAAATGCAGCATGCCCGCGGCGACCGTCGCGTTGCTGATCTTGTCGATTAGAATGAAACCGCCGAGCTCGCGGCTCTTGTCATAAGGTTCGAATATCAACGGCTTGTCGGTGGACAGATTCGCGATTCCGATGGCGTTGAGGCCCAGCGTCTTCGCGGCGAGGTGCTCCATCGTATTCACGTTGATCTGATACTTCGGGCTGTGGACTGTCGCGGTCACCAGCTGCGACGCCAGCTTCAGCCAATACGGGCGGCCGGGGAGCAATGGCTCATCGGCCATCCAGACCAACGCCGCTTCGAATTGATCCGCGATCTCCGGGGACTCCTCCGGTGCGGCCAGCACATCGCCGCGGCTGCAATCCAAAGCGTCGGACAAGATCACCGTGACTGATTGTCCCGCAACCGCGTGTTCAAGATCCTCGCCAAAGGTGACGATTCGCGCGACCGTCGAGGTTCTGCCCGAGGGCAAAACGCGCACTTTATCGCCCGGTCGCAGCCGGCCTTGGGAAATCAACCCGGCGATTCCGCGGAAATCCAGATTGGGGCGGTTGACCCACTGAACAGGCATGCGAAACGGCCGCTGCTGCGCGCCCGTGTCGTCGAACTCAACGGTTTCCAAGTGGGTGATCAGAGCAGGGCCTGCGTACCAAGGGGTGCGCTTCGATACCGACGTGACGTTGTCTCCAGCAAGACTTGAGATGGGAATCGCGAGGAAGTTTTGGATGCCGATGCCGGTGGCAAACGCGCGATAGTCCGCAACGATCGCCTCAAACGTAGCCTGATCGAAGTTCACCAGGTCCATTTTATTGACCGCCAGCACAAAGTGCTTAATTCCAAGCAAATGCGTCAGGTAGCTATGCCGCCGCGTCTGCGTCAACACGCCTTTGCGTGCGTCGACCAGGATGACCGCGAGATCGGCAGTCGATGCCCCGGTCACCATGTTGCGGGTGTACTGCTCATGGCCGGGCGTGTCGGCGACGATGAATTTGCGTTTCTCGGTCGAAAAGTAGCGGTAGGCAACGTCGATGGTGATGCCCTGTTCCCGCTCGGCGGCGAGTCCATCGACCAAGAGTGCAAAGTCAATATTCTGCCCCTGTGTGCCGATCCGCTTGCTGTCGGCTGTCAAGACGGCGAGTTGATCCTCGAAAATCATCTTGCTGTCATAGAGCAGACGGCCGATCAGGGTCGATTTGCCATCATCCACCGAGCCGCAGGTAATGAATCGCAGCAACGATTTGTGCTGATGCTTGAGCAAATAGGCTTCGATGTCCGCCGCAATGAGGTCATCGGCCTTGTACGCGGTCTGTGCCGGCGTGCCGCTCATCAAAAATACCCGGCCTGTTTCTTCAATTCCATCGACGCGCTTTGATCATGATCGATCGCCCGGCCTTGTCGTTCCGATGTGGTGGTCAGGAGCATCTCCTGAATGATCTGTGGCACGGTTGTCGCGCGGCTTTCGACCGCTCCGGTGAGCGGGTAGCAACCGAGCGTGCGAAAGCGAATCGATCGCATCACCGGAACCTCGCCGGGATGCATTCGGAAACGCTCATCGTCGACCATGAGCAAAAGGCCGTCGCGCTCGACCGTCGGGCGAGGCGCCGCAAAATACAAGGGCACGATTGGAATGCTTTCAAGATAGATGTACTGCCAGACGTCGAGCTCGGTCCAATTGGAGAGCGGAAAAACTCGAAGGCTTTCGCCTTTGTTCTTTCGCGAATTGTAGATATTCCACAGTTCCGGACGCTGATTTTTTGGGTCCCAACGATGATTGGCGGAACGAAACGAAAAGATGCGCTCCTTGGCGCGGGACTTCTCTTCGTCGCGGCGAGCGCCGCCGAATGCGACATCAAAGCCGTATTCTGTCAGCGCCTGCTTCAAGCCCTCGGTCTTCCAAAGATCGGTATGCAGCGAGCCGTGATCGAAGGGGTTGATTCCCCGCGCGGCAGCCTCCGGATTTCGGTGCACGATGAGCTGCATGCCGCTGCGCTCGGCCACCTGGTCGCGCATTTCGTACATCGCACGAAACTTCCAGCCGGTATCGACATGCAGCAGCGGGAAGGGCGGGGCACCGGGAAAGAACGCCTTGCGGGCCAGATGCAGCATGACGGCGCTATCCTTGCCTGCCGAATACAGCATCACAGGTTTTTTACTCTCCGAAATGACTTCACGCATGATGTGAACGCTTTCGGATTCGAGCCGTTGCAGATGCGTCAGGGTGACGCTGTCATGCTGCGGCGGTTGTTGCTTCATTCCATGCAAACCTACGCGGCTGCACGCGCAGCCGTCAAGCCCGCCGGCGATGTGGCGGGCATGGGCGCTATAAGCGCAACTAGATAGTTGCATAACCGACCCATCTGACCTAATATGCATCCAGGAGGTTGCGTATGAACACATCCACTGATCGCATAGAAAGAAAAGTATTGATCAAGGCGCCGCGCTCGCGTGTGTGGCGGGCGTTGTCCGACGCCGGAGAATTTGGCGACTGGTTTGGCGTCAATTTCAAGGGTAAAACCTTCGTCGTCGGGAAACACGTGCAGGGGAAGGTCACTTATCCCGGCTACGAGCATTTGGACATGGACGTTCTGATCGAACGCATCGTTCCGGAGCAATTGTTGTCCTGGCGCTGGCATCCGGCGGCCATTGACCCCAAGGTTGACTATTCACAAGAACCGACCACGCTGGTGGTTTTTGAGCTGCACGAGGTCGATGGCGGCACAATGCTCACCGTGGTCGAATCAGGATTGGATAAAATTCCGTTGGCTCGCCGCGCAGAGGTATTCCGCATGAACAGCTCGGGGTGGGATGAACAAATGGAGAACATCAAGAAACATGTCGCCAAGGCGTAAAGGGGCCGCTAGAAGTAAGCCGCTGCAAAATTACGCACCTGTGTTTGCGGCTTTGGGCGATGAAATGCGCTTGAGGCTGGTCGCCGCCCTGTGCGTGGGCGGCGCCATGTCCATTACACAGCTGACTTCCGGCACCGAGATCTCACGCCAGGCCATCACCAAGCACTTGGGAGTGCTGGCGGCTGCCGGGCTGGTGCGCGACGTCAAGATCGGACGGGAGCGGTTGTGGGAGTTCGAGCCTGCGCAACTCGAGGAGGCACGGCGCACGTTGGAATTCATCGGCCAGCAATGGGATCACGCTCTCGCCAAACTGAAGTTCACCGTCGAAAGCAATCCCTCCTGAGGCCATTGGGCCTTCAAAAAGCGGCAAACTCCTATATAATCCGCGCGCACTTCCGATTCGGTTTGCTAAGGTACCCGGCATCGGCCTGAAAGATTACGTTTGGCGCTGTAACATGTTGATTTATAAAGCGCCCGTAGCTCAACCGGATAGAGCACCGGCCTTCTAAGCCGGCGGTTGCAGGTTCGATTCCTGCCGGGCGCGCCATCTGAAAGTCGGACGTTCGACGATGGTGGACGTAGCTCAGTTGGTAGAGCCCCGGATTGTGATTCCGGCCGTCGCGGGTTCGAGTCCCGTCGTCCACCCCACCTTCGATGTCGGGTGAGCGTCGGGCAGGGTGTTGTTTGACAAGGTTTTTGGGCCGTTAGCTCAGCTGGTAGAGCAGTTGACTCTTAATCAATTGGTCGTAGGTTCGATCCCTACACGGCCCACCATTCAAAACAAGAAAATCCCTTATAAATCAATAAGAAAGGTACAGTACATGGCGAGGGGGCGAATCGAACCTACTCGGGATTGCTAACTGCCTGACAAATAAGAAGATCCCAGTTTTGCCTACCGTAACTTCCATTGACACTCCCCGCCATATACACGCTCACGCGTAGCACACTTGGTCTGCGAGTCTGCGACTCAACCTAGCTCCGCGCAGTCGCATCACATTTCACTGACGAGTTGGGGTGAATTCGCAGTCGGTCACTGCATGCGTGTAATCACCGATAGGGGAGCAAGACAAATGGCAAATAGGAAATCACCTGCTAAGCGAGTGCCGCGGCCCGAAGCGGAGACCAACCCCAACCCTGAATCGCAGATAGAGTTGAGGGAGCGAGAGGCGATCGCAGAACGCGAGAAACTGTTTATCGGACTAACTCCCCCGCCGGACCGCGAGGAGCTTCTCGATGAGTTGGCACGCTGCTTCGTTCAGGCGGCCGTCACCAGGCTGCTCAAGGAACAAAAGATGAAACAAGGAGGCTAGTACTTTACTCCGGCGAACCGTTTAATCTCGAAACTAGCCTAGTCGATCCGACTTCTTCACGTCCTCAAGCTCATGTAAATTGCCTTGCGAGAGTGTGAGAGGCATCAATTAGCTTTTGGCGACATCCGAGTATCGTGAAGCTCAGTCCACAAGGAGAGGGACGCCGATGACACGGGTCGTACCAGTTAGGACGTTGACGATTTTCTTGGTCAAAGAGCAGGTTGGTGAAACAGAAATCATCGACCCCGAGGTTGCGGCGCAGTGCACTGAGACGCCTGTCAGCCTAGGGACGCGACAGGCTGGGACTCTGTTCGCCAAGCAAACCCCAACGACCCCTCCGGGATGGCTTAAGTTCTTCGCAGAATCCGGCGCTGAAATGCCGCGGCTGCGACGAGCATCAGTGGCGGCGGCTTTCGTGACCCGCACTGCTGGCCGATTTTTCGTGGTTGTCTTTGGTCAAGGCCGGCACCTCATCAGGGCAGGTGCGTGTGAGGAGCGCTTTGGTCTTCGTGTCACTCTAAACAGTGTAGATCCGAAATCCTTGCGCGCCGTAGATGTGTCCACGCTCGAGGCAAATCCGTTTCATGGTACGAGGCAAGCCTCTCGGGAAGCGAGCCTGGGCGAATTTGGAATAAACCTGGATCAAGACATCTTAAGGGCCGTAACCGGTCGCCCGACCGATGAACAGCTAGGCCGTCGAATGACCGGCATCGACTCATTATCGGTTCGAGTGCGCGTGAACCTTTCGACATTGAATTCCCTGCTCAAGCGCTATCTTCGTAAAAGCGAAGACGACGGCTATCGGGCCAACTTCCGGTGGGTGGACCATGTGGCGGAGGTGCGCGATGGCGAGCTTGAGGCTCGTCTTGCCGAATCCCTGGTCGATCTCATTAACGGTAGTAGACATTCCACTGTGTGGGCTGCGATTCCGGAGCGGATCGAATGGGCAAACTTCGACTCGTTTCGATTCGGTGCAAAGAGAGACGCTGCTAGTGCGGACGACATCACCTTGGATCGGATGATCGACTACTTCGACGGTGAGGCGGTTTCGACAGCCTCACTGCAAGCGACTTGCGTGTATTGCTATGCCGAAGAGAATCCCAATCCACTCCATCGATGGTCTTTCTTCAGATGTCTGACCGCAGACTTGGACCTGGATGGAGAAAAGTATTTGTTAAACGCCGCCAAGTGGTACCGAGTGAGTCGAGAATTTGTAGCGGAGGTGGATCAGGAGCTCGCGTCGCTCCTGGGCGCCACATCCGCGTCAACGATGCCGGTTTGGGGCGACGAATATGAGGATGCTTACAACGTTCGGGTCGCAAGTGGCAGTAGCGGTCGACTGGCGCTTATGGATCGGGTGATGGTGCAACACGATGGGATGCCAAGCCCAATCGAGTTCTGCGATCTATTCTCTGACGATCACCGCCTCATCCATGTGAAACGGTACGGCCAGTCGAGCGTCTTGAGCCACCTGTTTATGCAAGGACTTGTTTCGGCTGAGAGCTTGCTATCAGATGCCAGATTTAGGAAAGCCGTCAATGAAAAGCTGCCCGGGACGCATCAACTCTCAGATCCGAATGCGAGGCCGTTACCGGCGCAGTATCAGATCGCATTCGCGATTGGGACCACCGAGTTGGGGGCGTTGAAACTTCCCTTTTTCAGTCGAGTCACTTTGCGAAACGTTGCGAGGACTTTAATGCTTTCGTTCGGATACCAAGTATCGGTTTCTAAGATTAGGATCGATAAGCTAACAGCTCTTTCAGCCTCTTGAGTCAGGAGTTTTCGTCGCAAAAAAAGGACTTCGCCATATGCGAAGAATTATCATCACAGATTTTACGAGTTCTGTCATGTCGCTATTGGTGCAAGAAGTCGCGTACCTGCTGCGAGACGCGGGTGAGATACGTCAAGTCTTGCGAAATGGTGGGGTAGAAAGGAATGATCGGTTCACGTGGGTGATGAAGAAACATAGGTAGGAACTGGCCCAACCGAGCTTGGCTTTCCTCGAGCTCGTCGGCGGCCTCGTAATCGCCGGCGGCAACGGTCTCGTCGATGCGACGTTGGATGTCCCGATAGCGGTTGGCGTCGTCGGGCGTCAATACCGCAGGCGGCACCGAAAGCGGAATGCGATGCGCTGCCGGATCGCGACGCTTGCGAAGTTCCTCATACCAAGACCGATACGCTTCCAATGCTGATCGCAGCGAGCTGAATGCTGGGTCGCCGATGAACCTTTTGGAGAATAATCCCACTGAGGCATTCGGCAGGGTTTTTACGGCTTCCGAACCCCTTTCATGGCGTAGACACCAGGCACAATTATCGATCGTGCCCACAATATTGATGTAGAGTGTGTTCAGGTCCCGGCTGACGGCTTTGACTTCGTCCGAGGATAAGGGCGCCGTGCGATCAATTTGGATTGTGCTCAAAAGCCCGCGATACGCCGTCCATAGCAATCCCGATCGCCGTCCCGCGCCGTAGAGAGCAAAGTGTTTGGCTTCCGGATCGGCCAGCGCGCCGGAGAGCTGCAGCCACTTCTGTTGTTCATCGCGCAGCGCGTCGTGCACGTGCAGGTTGTGCATCTCGATCGCACGATTTCGCGCGTATGTCGCGTTCTCACGATTCTCCTCGCCGAAGAGCCTGTTGTACTGAGCTAAGTGATGCTCAAAATCCAATTCATCCATATCGCACCGGCTCAGCAATTGGGATCGCGAATGTCGAAGTACGGCAGCACAATGCACGGCAAATGCGTATAGCCAGCAGCAATCGAGCAGTAGTACCGATGGTATCCATCGCGCACGCGATGGGAGAACGCGCGTTGTCCAGGCGGTGCATCAGTAGGCACCGGATCGATGGCATCACCCGCGACAAATCCCACTAGGATTCGCAAGGTGCGATCCCGACGCAACCCTGCTATGCCCGGATCTCGTAGCGGCGGTTCTATGTCGTCGAGCGACAGGAGATGGACCGGCTCTTCGGGATGGGCTTTGTACCGATAGGTCAAAGCCGCCGGCGCAAAACCTTTGATGCTCGCTTCTTCCCACCATGTGTCTGGTATCTCAAACTCAGTGTCGGTGGCGGGTACAGTAAATCTCATCTCCGTAGCTTACTCGCCCGATCTGCCCCCGCCCGCTCGCGGTCGCCCATTGCGTGGATATCCATCGATCCATGCCGACTCGTTCGGTCGGACCGATACCGCGCCTCTCCTGGCCTCCTGGAGCATGTGGGTTTGGTACCCAAGCCCGTTTCGTGCATTGCGAAGTGTGAATTGCGACGCTGCGCCTAGCAGCTGGCAGGCTGATATTTCCCATTCACAAGGACGCTGAACGGGCCCAATGATGACACGGAGCAGGTCAATGGCATTAAGGATTCCAAGAGCTGGCAATTGCAACGTCACCAATCGCATTGCAAGCGATACGCCACCGCAAATTCGTCACGCAAGATCGCAGGCCCATTGATATGGCCAAAGCTAAGAAAAACGTTGCGCCTCCCCGAACCAACACTGAGGTTCGTTCACTGCTGCTCCGGTATTTCTACGATCGCAATTCGAATGCCACCAGCAGCAAGGGCAAGCGCGGTGCATCCGTTAAGATCAGCGATGTCAAAAAAGAGCTCAAGGCGAAGTACGGTCTGACCCAGCAAGAAGTGCAAGCAAATCTGACGTACCTCCTAAGCGAGAAATGGGTTGAGGAGATCGTCGTCAGGAAGGAGTTTAGGGCGCAAGGCGGAACGGTCATTCCCTCGGAGACCCCGTTTTTTAGAATTACTGCGGCGGGTATCGACAAGATCGAAGGTCCGGGAGAATTTACGATGACCAAATTTCATGGAATCAACATTTCCGCGACCGGACAAAACATCATTACCTTGGGTGACGGAAACCAGATCAATGCGAATTTCCATGATCTGGGCAGGTCGCTCGCGGAACTGCGCGACGGCATCACAAAGTCCAGCGCCCCTGAGGAGACAAAGCTGAGCCTGGTCGCCGACATCGAGACCATTCAGTCACAATTGGCGAAGCCCCAGCCCACCAAGGCCATCGTAGCAGCGGCTTGGGCGACCGCCAAAGTGGCAGCGACGATTGATGGCTGCGCGCATCTTGTACATCAAGTTGCCGGTCTCATTGCACCTTTGATCTCGTGAAGCGCGATGAAGACGTACACGCAAAGGGTGCGCGACAACATCTTGCCGCTCTCGATCGGATCGACCTTGCCAGGGGCCTTCGAGGAGTGGTCGTTCACCGAGAATTACGAGGATCACGGTCACCCGATTGAGGTCTGCCAATTGTGCGAGCACGAGGAGCTTCGTTATCACTTTGAGATACGAAATGCTCTCACTGGGCATACGCTTTGGGTCGGGTCACAATGCATTCTGCAGTTTGGCTTGTCGGTTTTCGAGGATGGCAAGCGGCTTGATGATAGTGGAGCACGCAAGAAGCTCAATCGCTTAATGCAAAAAATGCGCCTCGATTCCTGCATCAAGGCGCTCACCAAACTGGCGGCGACCGAGCAGAACGATATCCTGGCAAATGCACTGGAGTATTACAAAAAGAACAAATTCTTAACGCCGAAGTTTGCCAACGTAGTGTTTTGGCGCCTCAACGAAAATAAAATCGACTATAGTCCGACGTTTTTCAAGATCCACTTGAGCAAGGCGAAGTACAAGGAGGATCTCAAAAATATGCCAATCGGTCGAGTTCATAGACTGTGGCCGGCACTCGCGCCGGCGCAGCGAAAACTGGCAATCTCGATGGGCCACAAGCCGCCGCCCTAAATTTATGCAATCGAAAGTCCGCGCAAAAGCTCGTCAAATGCGGGAGACCAACTTTGAACGCGCAAGGTCAGTACTGCGGAAGGGCAGCAAGACTCCGGGGTAGTCCCTTCTGATTATTAGGCTGGCGTCAGCTTCAGGGTAAAACAGTAACTGGCTCTCCAAGCCAAGTCCCGTGAGGTTCCGATTTTCACTGCGTTCGCCTTAAGGGACGCGTTACTCGGACTCTTCTTCAACACGCCACTTTGCAGCAATTGCATAGGCTGGCCGCACTTCCGAGTGAACATCGATGGGAACGTGAAGCTCTTGAAGGTTAGCCATGTTTCGCGCCGACACTCGAACGTGGAGTAGCCCTCGAACGGGTTCAGCCTGGGCGGGTACGATGAGCCACAAAGAAAAACGCTGGGGATCTCGTTGGTGCCGAAACTCCTGGCACCCGAAAGTCGCGATGGTCGCAGGATCATCGGCATCCTCACGACGATAATATTCGTGGCGGTCCTGTTGGGAAAACTTCGGCACGACGTTCGACAAATCCGCCATGATATTGCGACCGAGGCCCCGCTCGCCGAAGAAGCTCAGCTGCGAATTGCGTTTGATTCTTTCATGCAGATACTCACCCCTCGGAGGTACGGGCGGGGCGGGAAGCCGCGCTTCGCGTTCAAATTGATTCACCTGGCGGATAAGAAGGGGTATTTCATCGCCAGCACCGGCGAGAAAGGTGACGCCACCGTGTGCGGCCAACTCCAGCAGCACCTCATCGGCAGGGCGGGAACCGGTGTTGCCGAGAAGCAAGTGTACCTTTCGCACCCGATGCGTGAGGCCGAGCAACTGCGCGTTATTTTTTATTCGCTCGCGCAACGTCTCAATCCATCCCGCATACCGTGTCCGATATGCCTGAATCTCCTCTGCTGTGGGCGGCTGCCAGCCAAACAGAGGTTGGAGAGATATTCCGAACGCGCGCACATCGCCGGCCTCGGGTTGTGAGGCCTCGCGCCCGATGTCCTTTACTTCTGGATGCCGTCTTTGGAAGTCTTCGAGGAGCGCGGCGAGTTCGACATTCGTTAGGTCCGCGTAGAGCGGCATCGGTCCGGAAATGCTGCCGAGCGCTCGGCCGGCCCCATCTTCGAGCGCGAGGGATAGGGTCGCTTCGCCGCTACGCAGCGCCAAGTTTTCAGCCTTAAGCGCGCCAATTTGTTTGTCCCGCTCGTCCTTCTCGGGCGGTAGAAGCCAGGATTCCGGAACCGCCAGCGCCGGGACTCCATGACGACGACAGCGCAAAATCATGCCGGTATCGTCGCTTAGGATCTGCGCTGCGGGAGCGGTGCGCCGTACGTGCATGACTTCGTCAATTAACCGATCGTCGGAGCGCTTAAGATCGAGCGAGTCCACGCTATCGCGCGCCGGCGGCAGCGGCGGGGCAAATCGCAGCACGATTCGTGGGCCTTGCTCCCGTATCGTGACGGCTTCGCCGGGGGACGCCAGGACCTGACGAAAGAGGCGGTTGGTATCTCGGGCGCGACGTGCACGACGGGCATTTCCGTCGTTTTTGAGTCGATCAATTTCATCTTGCACGGGCGTGCCAATCAACAACTCGATGTTGTCGGCCTGGAGGAGATCATTCCACAGCAATTCGGGCAGTGCCTTGCACTGAAGAAAGACGTTGCTATCTGGAAACAATAGGGCGTGTGTCATCACTCGAGATGGGTCCGCACTGGCACAGTCCGCGCAACGGCTCGTGCTTGGATCGCTTTCATCACCATGACTCCACGTTCTTCACCACGCCGTCAATGATATTCGGAAGCACCTTCGCGAAACTTAAGCGGCCTTTGACTTCCTTTCGGTACTCCGCGACTTTGGCGGGATCGAAATAAGCCCCTACATTCGGGGCGCCGCCTTGTGAAAAGTTCGCGCCCACCGCAATGGTCAGCTTCGTTAGATGCGCGTACTTGTGGTAGAACTTATAGGCCGTTCGCATCACTTGCATGGCCCCGTCATTGATGAGGGCTTTCTTTCTATGTTTGGTCAGATCCTGCACAGCATTTTGCGGCGAATATTTATCGTCTGTGAAACGATCGAGCACTGGCAGAGTTTTGATGGAGCACAAGAGTGCGAGGCTCGCACCTTCGAGTACTTGGCGGAAGAGACTCCCGGATGCCACCGTGTAACCAGACATGAAGAGCTTGTATGAAGTTGCCTGATTATTGATGGTCGTAAAGATGATCGCAGCGACACGGATTCCGCGGACATTATTATCATCCAGCCTCTGGAGAAAATTTGACCACTTGGTTAAGGCGGCGGCGGTGTCGTTGACAAAGGCCGGGAGCTGCGCTGCGAACTCATTGCGGAAGGCGCGCTTTGCACCTTCATCACCAGACTCGAGGTCTTGAAGCACGATGGTGCGCAAGTGCGCCAAATCATTCTCTGGTATCACGATACTGGCTCGAGGTGGCGAAGGGCATTGAACATAAGGTGGATCATGAGTAACTCTATGATTTCAATGATATCATTAGTTTACTAAGTTCACTATTCTCATTGATTTCACTATCGAATCGACTATAATGGCGTCATGACGTCGAAGTCCATTGAGGGGCGGTTTGCGGCTGAAGTCGTTTCGGCGAGAGGAGCGGTGGAAAAACATTCGCTCGTTAAGGCCTTCACTCAGCTCCTCGAAGCCCTCCGAGAGGACGCCGAAGACACCCCTTACGGAGCCGTGGTGACCACCGCTCATGAACCGCCACACCCCGCGCTCGTTTGGGAAAGTGTGCTCGGTGCACGCCAGCGTCTCGCCACGGTGGTCATCGATGCACTACTGCCAGATATGTCGGGCTTAGACGTCCTGAAATTTATCGACTGGCCGGACGACATTCATCTCATCTTGACCTCAACTCAAGTTGATCGCGCGGAGAACGCGCAGAAGCAACTCCTTCAAAGCTACGCATCTCCGACCGCTGCCGCGCACGATGTATTTCTATTATTGACGCCGAGCAAGCTGCAAGAGATGTGGCCGCCGCAATTGATGGGGTCATTGCCGCATGAGCGCTGTCTGCTGCGCGTCCGTACCAGGCGCGTAGCGGCTATGGCGCGAGTGTCCGCGGCGGTGCCTGCCTATCCAGCAGATGTGCCCGATGCAGACACACTCGAATGGCGACGCTGGTTCGTAGAGCACGTGCCGACTCTCACGGCGGAGCAGATTGCCGAAGAGGCTGGCCATCAAGCGAATAACAAATCCGCCACGGCCTCGCGCTGGGTCAATGACGGCAAGATTTTCTGTATCAAATTTCAGGGCCAATTGCTCTATCCGGCGTTTCAAATTCGCCACGGTCAGCCGCTGCCGATCGTCGCGCGCATTTTGCGCGTGCTGGGCGAAGACCCAACCGGTTGGGATCGCGCGTTATTCTTTGCAATGCCCAATGCTTATCTGAACAACGACAAACCGATGGACCGACTCAATGACAAGGGAATGGAAGACAAGCTCCTTAGCTTGGCGGATCGACATACGCATCCTGCAGCGGCTTTCTAAACGCCCGCGCGCATGAGTGATTGTCCGGTATGCCCGGCAATAGCGGAACCTATCGAGCTCGCGCTCAAACCCTTGAGCCGCGGCACGTCGCTCTGGCGTTTCCATTCTCCCGATTATCCCGGCGTGTCCTTCAACCCCCACCTCGACAAGGTTGGCCGCCCTAAGCCCATGGGTATCGCTGAAGGAGGGGCCCGCTTTAGTCCCTTTCCTAATTCCTCCGGCACGAACGTTCCCACTTTTTACGCGGGCACCACTGAGAAAGCCGCCGCGCTGGAGAGCGTGTTTCACGACATACCGCACGTGCCGGATCCGACATATGCGCGCAAGAGACTTGCTGATTTTCGCTTGACCCACTTTGTGGTCGCGCGCGATCTTTTTATCGTCGAGCTCACCGAACCGGAACTGCGCCAGGTGAAAGTGCCTGGCCGACCCGACTCGTTGCACGAGAACGAGATTGTCCACTCAAGCCCAGCTGAATACCCGAAAACCCGCGCTTGGGCGCAGCACTTTCATTGCAGTCTCCCCAGTGCCCACGGTCTGGGGTGGCGCCCACGATTAGGTGGCGAAGGCATGTCATACGTGTTCTTCGGGGATCGCCTGTCGCCCGCTGACTTCGCCTCGGTGGGCGCGACCGAGCCGATCGATAGTGGCGCGGGGTGCAAGATCATTGAGCGGATAGCCGCGAGCGCTTATATCAAACTGATTGCTCCTTAACATCTGGGACCAGGGCTTTGAAGGCGTTTCCTATTTGCCGGATTCGACATCAAATCGGAGTCACAAGTATGGCTACAAAGCCTTGTCGACCCACACCCGTACCCACGATATGCAGTGCGATTAAACGAGGTGAGTGCGCGAGCCTACAAGAGCTCGTCGCAGATTTCCTCATGCGATATGTTGGCTGCATTCAAGGCGAGGAACAAATGTTTAGGCGGATGCCTTCACTAGACTTGGCGATTCACCATGTTGCTATGGCAACTGATGAGAACGACAAATGCTTTGATCATCAGCGCCGCATCACCCAACGCGCACGGCGCAGCGCCGAAAAAATCCTGATCGAAAGAAGGGAACGATTGAAACGGTGCAAGACCTTCGACCAGCTGCACGCACTATTCGAGGAACTATTAGGCCCAATTGAAGGCATTGGGACACTTTACATCTATGATGCGGCTCTTCGAATGGGGGCCTATCTCCGTCTTTCGCCAAAACGTGTCTACCTGCACGCGGGAACGCGCGACGGAGCCAAGGCCTTAGGCCTAGATCATAGGAGAAAATATCTCGATAGAGCGGAACTCCCGCCGGCGCTGCGGACATTGGGTGCCGATCAAGTCGAGAGTTTCCTTTGTATATACAAGGACCGATTCTCGCCGGGAATTGCGGGATGACGAAATGAATTCGGCTAATATTCCCTGACGAGGAGAAAACGCGAGTCTTCCGCTCAAAACGCTACGGGCCCGCCGTCTTGGCAGAATTGTTGGAATCGTCTGGCGCGATTTCCTGTCGGACGCATGCCAAGTATCTGAAACTATTTGAGTTTTATTCGCACTAGAACTGGCGGATCAGTCCAAATCGCCCACGGCCCACCATTTACGCGCTTCTGCAGACTTCCGGTACCATCCAATACGATGTCCAAAGTCGTGAAAAATCCCTACAAATCCAGGGTTTTATCGTCCAGAGATGTCCTGAAGCTCTCATTGACAGCCACCCCCTGATGGGGTCATTTTTGGGTTCTGGTGCATTGGGGGTAATAGGGCCTTTTGCGGTCATCCCGGGCGACGAGTGGAAACTTAAGTAATCAAGCAGCCAACTTTAATGTAGGTTGCAATCCCACTCGGGAAGCCAACACCAACAACATGTCGGCGCTGAAATCCCGCCAAGCAACTTTCATCAGTGCTGATACACGGGGCTGAGTGATGCCGAGTTCCTTAGCGGCTTTACTTTGAGTCCAGCCCCGCCCCTTGATGTGCTGGCGCAGGGCGGCCATAAGATCGGCACGCATAGCGAGAACCCGCGCTTCAGCCTCATCGAACCCCAGGTCATAGAACACACTGCGGTTGGCACGTGTCGTATGTTGAATATTGCGTTTGCGCACGTTGCTAATCTCCTATCTGAGCGAAGCGGCCTGCAGCCAGTTCTATATCCGCCTTGCGAGTCTTCAGGGTCTTCTTTTGGAAACAATGCAGCACATAAACCGCTTCCGGACGTGTGGCCAAATGGATTACGCGATAGGCAGGGAATAGATCCCTCGGCGCTAAAGACCGCTCTCGGAAATCACCGCTTCGGCGTTACGATGCGGGAGTGGGAGGCAGAGCAGGGTCGCATGCACGCCGGCATTTTTCTTTGCCCTCTGTGCGGAATGTGACTTCGGCGGGTGAGTTGTTTAATGCGCTTGATTGAGAACCCAGGTGGCAAAGGTGCTTCCAGCAGATGATCCGCCCAAAACAATTCCCAAGGCGGGCCACAAGAAACTTAAGAGCGCACCCCACCCGAACGCAGGATGTAGTCGTCGATGTAGCGCAGTGTCATAGACGACGCATATCAAAATGAATAGGTCCGGGAGCCCCAAGACCGTCAGCAAGCCACCAGACTGGATAAAGTCCAGCGGGATACGGTTGACAGCCGGGGACAGCAGATTCAGCGTCGCCAATAACATGAGGCGCTTGTGGAACTCGCTATGACGGCGCAAGTAAATTGCGGTACCGACCAAGAGTCCGAAAACCAGTAGATTTATATAAGATAGAATCAAGATCACCGGGATTGGGGCGTTCTCCGGTACTCGGCCCTCACGTGCGTTGATCGTGACCACTATTGCGCCGAAGATCAGCATCATCGACGCCAATATCGCTCCGAATATCCCGAGCCGCCGATGCAGGCTGACTCGATGTGCTTCAATCAGCCAAGTCTGCGTGGCAAAGAGTACAAACCACGATGTCATGATGAAACCATGCAAATGCAGTAACGGGTAAAGCGGCGGTGTGCCAAAGAATCCCTTCAGGAAATAGCTTTGCGCAAAGCCCACGAACACGACAATCGCTGCGCCGAGCACTGCGTAGAAGTAGAATCGTCGAGGCGTGCTTGGGCGTAGGGTCATCGGTGTTGTTGCCATGTCGTTTGATCCTTTCGTGGGGAAGTCTTCGCTCGAGTAGCATCCTCCACCCCTTGGCCAGCGGCTGCCTTACCTGGGCACTTAGGAATCGAACCGTTTCCCGTTGAAACTGCGCAAATTCATATGGGGTACTCGCCTTCGACGTTTGGCTCTCGTTTCGTGAAATCTGTCGGCTGATCTAGTTTTCCGGCTTTGGACATACTTGTCGCGGCCGTTTTCCTGGTATTTTTCTGGTAGATTCGTGGCGGAGGGCTCGGGGCGGCCCCTACTCATGTCGGCGTCGATCAAATCCACGTTTTCATTTCGGGAATTTGAACTCGACCCGCTCGAGCGTCGCTTGCTGCGCGCCGGCGAGTCGATTGCGCTAACCCCGAAGGTCTTCGATACTTTGGTCTTCTTAGTGGAGCGCGCGGGGCGCCTCGTGAGCAAAGAAGAACTCCTCCAGGGTGTCTGGCCGCGCGGTTTCGTCGACGAGTCGAACCTCACCAAACACATTTCGTTGATTCGGCGCGCACTGGGCGAAGCAGACCAAAGCGCGGAGTTCATCGAGACCGTTCCCAAAATCGGCTACCGTTTTGTCGCGCCGGTCATGCGTGGCGCGGCAGCTGCTGCGGTGCAGCAGATCTCACCGGTTACTGCAAGCGAGCGGCGCAGGGCAGGGTATGGGTGGCGAGCCGGTCTTGCGCTCACGACCAGAGTGCTATTGGAGCGTGGTCGTGGACGGGCCCATCCAGTCGCCATCGCTGCAGCAGTGCTCGTCGCAATCGTCGCAATCGCCGCAGTCGTTGCACTGGGCAAGCACTACGGATCGTGGGGTCAAAAGACGGCTCAACCGGCGACAGTTGCGATCGCGGACAAATCCATTGCGGTACTGCCGTTTGCCGATATGAGCGAGAAGAAGGATCAGGAGTATTTCGCCGACGGCATGGCGGAGGAGATCATCGATCTTTTGGTGAAAATTCCGGGATTGAAAGTTGTTAGTCGCACATCCTCTTTTCAATTAAAGGGTAAAACTCAAGATCTGCGCAGCGTCGCCACGCAGCTGGGGGTCGCCTATGTGTTGCAGGGAAGCGTGCGGAAGTCGGGAGACCACTTAAGGGTGACTGCACAGCTGATTAATGCCCAAGATGGGACGCACCTATGGGCGCAAACCTACGACCGGCAATTAGCTGACGTCCTTAAAATGCAGGACGAAATCGCTATCGCGCTCGTGCAAGCGCTGCAACTCGAAGTGGAAGCCAATATCGTTTTCCGACCGACGCTGCGCAATACGGAAGCTTACACGTTGTACCTGCAAGGGCTACACGCCAGCAGTCGCTTCGATCAGGAGGGAATGGAGCAAGCCGTCAGCGACTTTGAGCGCGTGATCGAACTCGACCCGTCCTTCGCACCGGCGCACCTCTCGCTCGGCAACGCGTACTTCCTTCTTGGCGCGTATGGATTCATGCCTCCTGCCGTCGCATTCGAAAGAGACCGTCTTGCCAACGAGCGTGCTCTCAAGCTGGATCCGAACCTGGCAATGGCACACGCGCAGCTCGGCGACATTCATCGTGCCTACGATTGGGATTGGGTCGCGGCAGACCAGGAACTTAAGCAGGCGCTGACGCTTGCGCCCGCCGATGGGGACATCTTGTTTTATGCAGCTGTGCAGTCGCTGGGAATGGGCCGATGGGATGACGCGCTGAAACAAGTGAACGCCGCGCTGGCGCAAGACCCGCTAAACCCTAGCCGATACCAAGTGCTCACATTGATTCAATCGAGCCGCGGCCGATTGGAGGAGGCAGAAGTTGCCGCGCGTCGCGCACTCGAGCTTATCCCAATGGGCCCCTTGGGACACTTCTTCCTCGGCAACGTGCTGCTGCTGCGCAATCACGCTGACGAGGCCCTAACGGAATTTTCGAAGGAAGCAGTCGAGGCGGCTCGCCTCGGCGGCATTGCGATGGCGCATTTCGCACAAGGTCGCAAGATAGATTCCGACGCGGCCCTGGCGCAGATGACCAAGCATCCGACCGACCATCCGTTTTTCATCGCGCAGGCCTATGCACTTCGGGGCGATCCAAACGGTGCGCTCAAATGGCTCGACCGGGCGTATGCGCAGAAGGATAGCGGCATGCTTCCACTTATCAAAGGCGATGCGATGTTTAAGAAAATTGAGGGCGATCCGCGGTACAAGGCGTTTTTGAAGAAGATGAATTTGCCGGATTAGCGATCCCGCGGATGCGTGGATTATTGCGCATGATAGAAGTAGCACCGAGTTGGCTGGCCGCACATGGTGGATCGTCCAATAACGTTCCGTTACAGCCATCATTTGGCGGGGGCATGAGTGGGGGCATCGTCGAATCGGGGCGATTTTATTATTTTGTAAATCAATGACTTGTGAGGTAAGTGTGGAGGCTACACGGCCCACCAATCTTTAAGCACGCGTATCAGACAACCTCAGTGGATGTCTTTTTTCGAGGCCGACCGCGCTAGGAGTGGGTCTCGGGAGAAGCTCGATCACCCACTGGTTCGCGAAAAATCTTTGTCTTCTTACGACGCGCTGTAGCCTTTGTGAAGCGCTGAGGATTGCCAAGGAGCTCGACCAGCCGTGTCTCGCATTCGGAAAACGAGTACCCGCGCCGCTGCGAGATCATGAACGTGAGGGGGCGCATGTGCCAAGCGCGCCGTCGGATTTCGACGAGTGTTCCCGTGGTGAGGTCTTCTGCAACCATGTGACGCGGCATGTGTCCCCAGCACAAGCTCCCCCTTAGCAGATCGTGCTTTGCGCCGAGGTCATTCACTCGCCACTGGCGTTCGCCGGCGACCCCCTGTTGGGTCTTTTCAGCATCGGGCTGATTGTCGGTTACGACGAGTTGGATGTGCCGGCCCAATTCCTCCCGCGGAATTGGCCCGGAGATTGAAGCCAGCGGATGCGATGGCGCACAGACGGTGACCATTTGCTCGTCACATAAATGCTGCCTTTCTATTGTACCCGGGCTCAGCTCCGGCACGTCCGTGATCGTCACCGCCAATGCGCAGGTGCCGTCGAGAACCAAACGCTCGCCGCCCTGCATGGTTGTTATGCGCAGATTGATTGCAACCGTTGGAAAGTCCGCCTGCAATCTGCGCAGGCATTCAATCAGGTGCGCGCGCGGAAAATAAGTATCCACGGCGATCGAGACTTGTGGCACCCCGGCGTCCGCGATTGAAACCGCGCGCGTCTTCATTTCCTCGGTGCGTGAAATCACCGCACGAGCATCAGGCAAGAGGCTGCGGCCCGCGGCCGTCAGCGTCGCTTTGCGGGTGTTGCGCTCAAACAGCTGCACATCAAAGGCACTCTCGAGTGCCTTGATCGCGTGACTGATCGCCGACTGTGCACGGTTCAGCTTCCGTGCAGCCCCGGAAAAGCTTCCTTGGTCACACACGGCAACGAAGGCCCGAAGTTGATTGATCGTGACGTTATCGAGCATAGCTATCTAAAGAGTAGATGATACATATCGATATTCAGTCAATTGTCTTCATGAGTAAAGACCCCAGCTACGTGGTCAATAGGGACTACTCCCTCGAGGACGAATGACATGAACAGACTAGATGGAAAGACCGCCGTGATTACCGGTGGCGCTACCGGCATCGGCCGCGCCGCAGCAAAGCGCTTCATCGACGAGGGCGCCGTCGTCTTCATCTTCGGCCGCCGGCAGAAGGAACTCGACGCCGCTGTGGCTTACCTCGGGCCCAATGCCCGCGCGGTGAAGGGCTCGGTCTCGGATGAGGCCGATCTCGACCGACTCTACGCGACGGTCAAGGCCGAGCGCGAAACCCTCGACATCGTCTTCGCCAATGCCGGGACGGGAAGCCCGCTTCCGCTCGGCAAGATCACCGCCGAGCACATCGACGAAACCTTCGACACCAACGTGAAGGGTACGATCTTCACGGTTCAGAAGGCGCTGCCGCTGATGGGCAAGGGCGGTTCGATCATCCTGACCGGATCGAGCGCCGGCACCACGGGCGCGCCTGCGTTCACCGCCTACAGCGCGAGCAAGGCGGCAGTGCGCAACCTCGCGCGGACCTGGGCGGAGGACCTGAAGGGCACCGGCATCCGCATAAACGTGCTGTCGCCCGGGGCGACTGCGACTGAGCTTGCGAAGGCAGCGCTAGGCGAGGAGGGCCAGAAGGCCTTCGCCGCGATGACTCCGCTCCAACGCATGGCAGACCCCGCGGAGATCGCAGCGGTGGCCGCCTTTCTCGCGTCGTCGGACAGCAGCTTCATGACCGCAAGCGAGGTCGCCGTGGACGGCGGCCTTGCGCAACTCTGACTAAGAATCGGTTCCATGCTTATCAAACTTTAAAACGAAGGATTGAACATCATGAAAAAACTTGAAGGTAAGGTCGCAGTCATCACCGGCGGAAGCAGTGGAATTGGCTTTGCAACAGCCAAGCGCTTCGTGGACGAAGGCGCCCACGTCGTGATCACTGGGCGACGAGAGAAAGAGCTGAAGGAGGCCGCCGCCTCCATCAAGAGAAACGTTACGACGGTCGTGGGCGACGTGTCGCGCTTGGAAGATCTGGACCGGCTCTTTGCCGCCGTGAAAGAGAAACATGGTCACATCGACATTCTCTTCGCGAACGCGGGCGCGGGAACAATCGCTCCGCTCGCGGTAGCTACTGAGGCCCATTTTGACCAGACCTTCGACGTGAACGTGAAGGGACTGTTCTTTACGGTCCAAAAGGCCCTTCCCCTCTTGAAAGACGGCGGTTCGATCATCCTGAACTCTTCGGTCTCGAACGTGCTTGGGCTTGCAGGATTTACTGCTTACGCCGCGAGTAAGGCAGCTGTTCGCAACTTCGCACGCGGCTGGGCTGCGGAACTGATAGGCCGTAAGATCCGCGTAAATTGTATGAGCCCCGGAGCCATCGACACTCCGGCCTTAGCGACGACGACGGGCCTTACCGCTGAACAGACCGAGCAAGCAGTCGCACAGTTCACCACGCAGATCCCAATGGGCCGCAGAGGCATGCCCGATGAAATCGCGGCTGCCGTCACGTTCCTCGCCTCCGATGAAAGTTCTTACATCACCGGTATAGATCTTCCCGTCGATGGAGGCATGTCGCAGGTCTGACCCCGTCGCGGTTCCGTGACGGGCTTGCCAGCCCCGCCAGTCATGGAACCTCGCTTCTCAACTTCAATCTGAACGTAAGATCGGAGAATCATCATGAGCTACGCAATTATCGGCTTCGGCAAGATCGGCCACGCTCTTGCCAAGGCGCCGTTGCCACCACGCGCGACCCGCAAAGCTTTGCCTCCGCCGCGGCCGCGATTGGGCCCACGATCATTCCTAAGACACTCACGGAGGCGGTCAAGGCGGACGTCGTCTTTTTGGCTGTCCGTTTCGACTCGCACCCGGACGTCGCGAAGGCGCTGCCGAACTGGAAGGGAAGGACCATCATCGATGTGACCAATGCCTACGGCGTGCCCCCTGAGAAACTGAGGGGACTACCTTCTTCCAAGGTCGTCGCGCAGGCTTTTACCGGCGCGAGACTGGTCAAGGGCTTCAACCATTTGGTCGCTGCCGTCCTTGATCAAGATCCAGCCGTACATGGTGGCAAGAGAGTCGTGTTCCTGGCGAGCGACGATGACGGTGCCGCAGAGGAGATTGGCGCGCTTGCAGAAAATCTCGGGTTCGCGCCGATAAAACTTGGCGGGCTGTCGGAAGGTGGACTGCTTGTGCAGGCGCGCGGGAATAGCTGGGGCCGGCTGATCTTTAAGGACCTGGTCAAGTTCGACAGATGAAGCGTGATCGGCAATTTCGATGATCACATTTAATTTTCAATCGTTGAGTAGATCGGACGCGATCCCATCCTAAGAGTTTTTATGAGCACAAAAGAGAATGTTCAGATTGTGAAAGATTTCTTCGCAGCAACCGGTGCCTACAATAAACAAGATCTGCTCGCGCTAGTCGCCGCAAATATTGAGTGGATCATTCCGGGCGAGGGCTGGCCGCTGGCCGGCAGGCCCCGCGGGCACGCGGAATTGGCGACTGTGCTTCAGAAGGCGTCCGAAGAGATAGAAACGACATACCCAACGCCCCCCGAATTCGTGGCGCAGGGAGACCGGGTTCTGGTCATCGGCGTCGCTACGGGGAAAATCAAAGCCACGAATAAGCCGTTCAAGGACGATTGGGTCTTCGACATTACCGTTCGAAATGGCAAGCTGACGAAAATTCGCGAGTATATCGACACGCAAGCCCTCGCGCGGGCCTCGCAGGGGGACGCGTCCGGGCTGGCGTAGCGCTGGCCATTTGCGGCCATCGGGTCAGGGCAGACGGTGTATCAGCCGTCGATCGCCCCTCGCACGCCACACGCTCATCCAATGCCCAACCATTAAGGAGATCGCGATGTACGACCAAACCAAGCAATCTGAGTTGATCAAGTTCGCACGAGTTGATGCGGGCTCCACGATCATCGACGTTTACCCGGGCGACGGCGACTGGACCCGTCTCTTCTCCGAGATCGTGGGACCTGAAGGCCGGGTTTACAGCTTCGTGCCGGCTGAAGTCGCCCACTTCAAAAATGATCCAGTCGGCCGCATGCGGACACTTGCAAAAGAACCGGGCCGAGAGAATGTCGAAGCCGTTTCGGCGGACCTCATAGCGATGCAGAAGGCCACGCAACCTGCGGATGTACTGTGGCTGCACTTGTTCTACCACGATCTGCACACCGAGTTGATGCAGGCGAAGGGCGCGACGGCGGCCCAGTTCAATCGAGTGGTCTACGAGCGGCTGAAACCCGGTGGGCGCTACGTCATTATCGACCACGCCGCTGCCGTAGGGGCGGGCACGAGCAGTGCCCAATCGCTGCATCGAATTGAGCCTGCATCCGTTCGCGAGGAGGTGGAGGCGGCCGGCTTCGTACTAGACGCGGAAAGCACCATGCTCGCGAGCGGGGACGATACGCATTCGATCAAGGTGTTCGATCCCTCGATCAAGGGCGAGACCGATCGCTTCGCCTATCGGTTCGTGAGGCCCTGACAGGTCTCGAGGGGGCGGCTCATTGGCTGGCGCCTGATTCGGGTCGAGTCGTTTCTCGGCAGTTGAAAACTCCGGTGGTCCTTTTTCGTCCAGGGGTAGGATTTCATGGTATCGACGGGAGTATCTGACCCTTCGAGCAAGCGATTGATGCTATTTGAGTCTTATTCGGACATGGACCGGAGGGACAGTCTGAATCGCCCACGGCCCACCATCTACTGCAATTTTACTTTCTAAATCAATAAGTGCGGACTCCGGTGCCAAAGATGCTCGAATCGACCTACGTCGGCCCCGCTAACTTCCTGACGAATAAAGAAAATGCAGTTCGCGTTTCAGAATTGATTCGAAAACCTCCCCCCACATACAGGCACGCAAGCACGTCACATCACGCTGCTTACGTTGCGAATCCGAAGATCGCCGTGACTCCGCCGATGCATGCGTCGCGCTTGAGCGCTCAAAACGCCAACCGGTGAACCCACGAAACCAACAGTCGAGCAGCTCGTACTCTCGTACTCTTGGCCGATGCACTCAATCAATCGAAATTCGGAGGCCAGTCACTTAGGAAGCAATCTACGGCTTCTATTGCTGAGAGACCATTACCGTGGTAATGTGGCTTTTATGGCCATTGCTCAATCAAAAGTTACCGCACAGGGTCAGATCTCCGTACCCGCCGAAGTCCGCAAGAAGCTCGGGGTGGGCCCAGGTTCCGTTCTCGAATGGGACGAGCAGGGTAGCGAGGTCGTTGTTCGCAGAGCAGGTCGGCATTCGTCGAAGGACATTCACCTGGCACTCTTTCCTGCGAAGACACCCAAGAAGGATCTGCCGGATGTGAAGGATGCGATTCGAAAATACATCCGCAAGAGACATGCGCGCGGTTGATACCAATCTCGTGGTGCGACTCGTCGTGCGCGATGATCCTCAACAGGTAGAGTTAGCTGAGAAGTTCATCTCAGGCGGAGCGTGGGTTTCCCACCTTGTGCTTGTGGAAACCATTTGGGTGCTCGACGCCGTGTATGAGCGCACAGCCGAGCACATCGCTACCGCTGTTGACATGTTGCTAAATCATGAAACCCTGACTCTGCAGGATGCGGATGTTGTGACGTCGGCGCTTGAGCAGTTCAGGAAACGACCTGCGTTGGGCTTTTCCGATTGTCTGGTTCTGGAGACGGCCCGTAAGGCCGGGCACCTTCCGCTTGGCACGTTTGACCGGGATCTTGCAAAGCTCGACGGTGCAGTGCGCTTGCAATAGCATGATAACCGGCGGAACCCCGATATGCTGGACGAGTTCGATAAATTGGGGGCAGGGAGCAAATCAAAATCTTGATCTGCTGCGATTGCGACGCATCCTTGCACTCGCGCATTGCTGAAGCACATTGCAGCCAACGGTGCATCCGATCCTTGGCCAAATAGACTCGACTATTGCTCGTGCCAAACGACTGGCTTGCCCAGGCTGGCCCAGGCTTCATAATACTCGCCGAAATTCTCTTCAATTCGGCTGCGCTTGACCTTCAAAGTCGGCGTGACCATGTCGTTGTTTACGTTCCACGGCTCTGTCAGTGCAACAAGACAGTGTAGTCTCTCCTGGGGGTCAAGCGTCGAGTTGACGCTGTCCATGTGCTTCCTAAGTGAGACCTCAAGATTAATGCGGTTCGCTGAGTCCTTCAGATTCTGGCAAGCGAACTCATTGAGCATCAACAAGGCGATCGGTTGACCGAGGCCGGCGCCCGTCACGCAGCAAGCTTCCACGGCAACGTGCATCGTGAGTTTGTCCTCGATCGGGGCTGGTGCTACGTACTTGCCTTTGCTGGTTTTGAAGAGGTCTTTGACGCGGCCGGTGATCTTAAGATTGCCCGCTGCATCGAAAGCGCCCTTGTCGCCGGTACGTAGCCAACCATCCACCGTGAAGGTGCGGCTCGTAAATTCAGGCTCCTGGTAGTAGCCGAGCATCGTCGCTGGGCATTTGATTTGGATCTCGCTGGTCAACGGATCCAATCGGCAATCTACGCCCGGAAATGGCAACCCAACGGTGCCGAAAACCTCCTGGCCCCGGGCCGTTGTGTGAGTGGCCATGATTTCTGTCATCCCATAGCCTTCGGTAATGTTCAGTCCGAGCCTCGCATACCAGCGCAGCAGTTCCGGCGGCATCGGTGCTGCGCCACATGCCGCTGAGGTGCAATCATCCAGACCAAGCTTGGCGAGGATCTGTCGAGCCACCACGCCCTTGTCCGGCGATTCCAACTGTCGATCGAGCGTCTCAGCCGGCATTCGAGCGAGAATGCTCTGCTGAAACTTCAACCATAGCCGCGGTACCGAGAAGAAAGATGTCGGTCGCGCTCGCTGCAGATCGGCGGCAAACGTCTCCAGGCTTTCGGTGAAATAAATATGACATCCGACGGCCAGCAGCGCATGTTCGACGACTAACCGTTCGGCTACGTGCGCCAGCGGCAAATAGGATAGCCTGCGGCCATCGGCGGTCTCCGGGAACCTCTCTTGTGCGGTCTGTAATGCCCATGCAAACGCAGCGAACGAATGCATCACGCCTTTCGGAATTCCCGTTGTACCCGATGTGTAGATGATTGTGGCCAGTGATGTGCCCGGTCGGACCGGGTTGCCAATTAGCGGAGCCGTCTTCGCAACAATGCCATCCCATTGCGGATAGCTTCGCTTCGCGTCATCCGCTGATAGCGGGTGACTAATGCACGATAAGCCCGCGGGAATGCCGCTTTTCATGCCCTCCCATCCATCAAGTTTCCCGACAAATAGGAACTTGGAGTCGCTGTGTTCGAGGATCTGGCGGATCGTGAGTGCCGTCAGACTTGGATACAGGGGGACAGAGACCCCGCCCGCAAGCCAGATCGCGAAGTCACTCATCAGCCAGTGCGCTGTGTTTTTCGAGAGGATTGCAACACGATCACCCGGCTGCAAGCCGAGGCCCTGCAGATGCGCTGCCATGCGGCGCGACTGATCAACGACATCTCGCCATGTATAGTCGAGTACTTCGCCGCCTCCAAAGGGCTGCGTCAACACTACTCGATCGGGCGCGGAAATTTCCCAGTGGTAAAGGCGCTGAAGCGCCAAGGCATCATCAGAAACGATGGCGGCCACGTCCCACGGTCCTCCATGAGCCACGAGTTCAAACGCCGTGAGAGTGTACAACGACGACGATACGGCGCAAATCAGAATTCACACGACTGCCGTCGTCAAAACGACGCCTCGTCGTGCGACGCAATCTGTGTGCCCGCGGTGAGAGTTTCAAGGAAATCATGTCGACGCCGGAATACGATTCTGACGACGAGCGTCGCACAAGGCGTGCGATCTAAAGGGCTTTCCAGAATTTGTAATAACTCAATTTGGCGGCGTGAGACCCGAGAAGTTGTGATGTCCCCTAAACGCCGGAGACAGCCACGATTGGGTGGGCATGACTGCGGGCATCTACAAATCATGGCGAATTTATTCATTTATAAATCAACGATTTACGACGTAAATGTGATGACTACACCGCCCACCATCGAAGAAGTCGAGGCAGAGCGCACCGATGTCACGAGCGAAATTGGCCCCTAAATGGCCCCTATCTAGAATTGCAGCTCGCCCCTATCGCTTCGCGCGGCGTCATTCTGCAAACGGGTCTACATCGACTCGCCGGCCACACAGGAACGCGTCGGCCACCAACTGCAGAGGAGCGATGTCCACATCCACTCGCCCTCGATGAATGAGTTCCGCAAAGTGTGTGTACAGATTCGCGTACTCCGTGGTTGGTGCGGTCGCCACCGGTCTGTTGTCTACCAAGATCACGCTTCCGCCCATCGATAGGCTCAAGTGACCGGCATCCGTTTCGACATCAATGTTCCAGGTCTGCGGCCCGGTCTGGAGAAAATCGAGCTCAACGTGAGTCATCTCCCCCCCTGGACCGGTCAGCAGCAGACGCGCGGCAATGGGTGTCTCACAATTGCCGGGGTAGCACAGCTCCGCGTTCTTGAGGACGAATGTACCCGGGATGATTCCGGTGAGGATTGAAAGTGCGTTTATTCCGGGATCGAACACGCCGAGACCGCCGGCCTTCCATATCCACGCTTGACCAGGATGCCAGACTCGCACGTCCTCTTTCCATGTGATCGCGACCTTGAAAATCTTGCGCGACGCAAGCCAAACGCGCGCCGGTTCGACAGCCCGGGCATGTCGGGAATGCCAGCTCGCAAACAGAGTCACGCGGCGCTGCTTGGCCAGATCGGCGAGCGCTAGAACTTCGCTGACCGTAACCCCTGGGGGCTTTTCGAGCAAAACGTGACGTCCCTGCTGCAGCACAAAGCGAGCAATGTCGTAACGTACCTGGGGTGGCGTGCACAGCGCGACTGCTGCAACCTCTGGCATTGCGCACAGCAGAGTCTCTATATCGCTGAAGTTGGGCACGCCGTCGAGTTTGCCGTGCGGGCTGGCGACCGCAATCAACTCGAACGCATCGCTGGAGTACAGCGATGGAACATGCTGATCTCGCGCAATCTTGCCGAGGCCGACGATCGCGATTTTGATTTTTGCCATGAGGTTACCGATTGGCGTTCGCCGACTGTCGAGACATGTCGTGCTTGGCCTCGCATCTGCGATATTCCGGTTCAGGTAAACCTTGCACACCGGCGCGGTATAGAAACACGTCTCCAGCATGCGGTTCGGCATCCAGCGTCGAGACATCGAGTCCCTCACGCGCGGTGGTGACGCATAGCACATCAAGAGCGGGCCCCCCAAAGCACACGCAGCTGGGCTGACGCGTGGGTACCTCGAGCGTGCGATCGATTCGCCCGTCGGGCGTATAGCGCACGATGCGGCCAGCGCCCCAGTGCGCACTCCACATGCACCCATCCTCGTCGATCGCGGCGCCGTCCGGGAAAGCGCCCTCCGGCGTTTGCGCGAATAGTCGAGGCGTACCGAGAAATCCCTCCGGTTCCATCAATTCGTATACGCGGATTGTTCGCGTCGGCGAGTCGGCAAAATACAACTGTGTGCCATCTGGGCTAAAGCACAGTCCGTTTGAGATCCTGACACCGCGCAGGTGACAACGCGCCTTACCGGTGGCATCGATGGAATAGAGACACCCGCTCGCGACAAGCTGGTCGCCTTCAACCATGGTGCCGCTCCAGAATCGTCCACAGCGGTCGACCCGCCCATCGTTGAATCGAATGCCTGGGTCGAGTGCTTCGGGTAACCCAAGCCAATCGATCGATTGTTCGTGGGCATCGTAAAGCGCAATGCCGCCCGCGAAAGCGGCAATCAACTTTTCGCTCGCCTCGACCAATCCAAACGATGCGATGCGCTCCGGGGCGTCCAGGATCCGCATCGTTCCATTCGACCACTCATATCGATGCAACTGTCGTCCTTGAATGTCGGTCCACCATAATGCTTCTCGGCGCGAATCCCACAAAATTCCCTCGCCGAGAATATTGCCAACTCTGAAGATCTCGATTGGAGTCAGTGAGGCCATTTTGTCCGAGCGCCGCTAATCCTCGCCGAGTTGGGCGCGCGCGTGTCGCAGGGTTTGCATTAAGTCCCTGGCACGCCGCCCGATGTCGGCAAGGCTGTAGTCAGGACGGAAGAGTTCGGAACCGAAGCCGAAGCCTGCCACACCTACGCTAAGCCAACGGGGAATATCCTGCCTTTCGATACCACCCACTGGAAACACTTCGACATCGCTCGGCAAGACGGCGCGGAGCGCTTGTAGATGGCGAATTCCATAGCTCACCGCAGGAAATAGCTTCAGTTGGCGCGCGCCTGCATCGATTGCCGCAAAGGCTTCCGTAGCCGTTGCGATACCAGGCATCACTTGCATGGCAAGCTGCAAGGCGCCGCGGACGACGTCGGCATTGAAGTTCGGCGCGACGATAAGACGTCCGCCGGCCCCGTGAGTGCGCCGTACGTCATCGAGATTGAGCACCGTGCCTGCGCCGATGGTCCAATCGGGTCGGCCGCTTGCCACCAGTTTGGCGATGCTTGTGAACGGGTCAGGTGAATTGAGGGGCACTTCGATAATGCGAATACCAGCGTCGTAAAGGACATTTCCTATCCCGACGACTCTCTCCGGCAGGACTCCGCGAAGAATCGCGACCAGCGGGATGTCGCCAATTGATGCATGAGAAATCATGCGCCGCCACCTTTAGATAACCGTCGATGCACCTGTGCGAGTCCGGCTTGCGATGCCGCCGCACCTTCTACCCGGAACGCTTTGTATCCATGGCAAGCCAACGCAGCCGCGTACAGCTGCGTCAAATCGGAAGAACCAATCAGGTAGACCAATCGGGTTTCGACGGAACTCGCCAGCACCTGTAGTGCCCCGTGGACATCACTTGCGATCAAAAGACCCGATAGATAGGCCGAAGGCGCCCTAAGCTCGCCGTTGAGCTGACGACTGCGGCACTCGAAGAGTCGATGCAGCAATTGAGCGTGTGTAAAAGCGTTGAAGGACTGCAGTCCGTTCTTGAAAGCCTTTGCATCGATCTTGGTCTCGACGCATGCATGCTTGCCCACCAGTACGCTGTGCTCACACACGATCGCGTACAGTTCTCCGGTCGGTGCTGTCAAAAATTCGCGGACGACTCCGTCCTCAAGCAGTGCCCACTTGGTATGGGTCCCCGGAAGGCAGAGCAAACAGCGCCCGTGGCGCAGTGCCGGGACCAGCTGTAGCGCGCCCAAAATCTGAGTTTCCTCGCCACGCAGAAAATCGGGCGCATCGAAGCGGTTGCGGCAGGACAGGCCGGGAACGATATGAACGCTGCCGCCGCGCAGCGCCACGCTGGCGTCAGCGATCTCTTCGGGTATTGCAGGGCATACGACGTAGGGCACCTGAACCCAGCCAAGGCTCGATCCGACCATGCCGCACAGGACCGTTGGCAGAGTGCCCAGGGATTCCTCCCAGTGCGCGGCGAGGGACCGAAGAACATCGGAGAAATGGCCGCCGGCATCGACCGCGCCCGGTCCGTCGCGGCTGTCGAGCACCGCTCCTTGCGGGTTGCAAAGAAAAAGCCGCAAGTGGCTTGTGCCCCAGTCGCCGCCGACGAAGTTTTTCGCGCCCGTCGGTGCGATTGCAGTCATCGCCCGACTCGAACGCCGTCGGCATCGAAGAGATGCAAACTGCGCGCCGGCAAATCCATGGCCACGCCGGCGCCGATCGGCAGCCGCGGCCGCGTGAGACTGAACGCTTTGAGCGCCGTGCCCGCCAGAGTGAGGTGCGCAATGGTGCCGAGGCCGGTGGGTTCGACCAGATCGACGATGCCTTGAAACTCACCGGCGCCGAGCCCGATGTGTTCGGGCCGGATGCCCACCGTGAGGGCCGCCCCCTCCTGCAGAGCCAAATCGTCATCCAAAGTAATCACAAAACCAGCATGCACAAGGGTGGGCTGGCCTTCGCGACGACTGAAATGCGCGGGAAACAAGTTCATCGCCGGTGAACCGATGAAGCCCGCGACAAACAGATTGGCAGGTCGATCGTAGAGTTCGAGCGGACTGCCCACCTGCTGTACCTGGCCGCCGTTCATCGCTACGATTCTGTCCGCCAAAGTCATGGCTTCGATCTGGTCGTGCGTGACGTAGATTGAGGTGGCTCCGAGTTCACGATGCAGTTTCTTGATTTCGGCACGCATGTGCTCGCGCAGGCGCGCATCGAGATTTGACAGCGGCTCGTCGAACAGAAATGCCTTGGGTCGGCGCACGATTGCTCGGCCCATCGCGACGCGCTGGCGCTGTCCGCCAGACAGCGCCTTCGGCTTGCGCTCGAGCAGTGGAACGAGTCCAAGTTTCGCCGCCGCAGCATTGATCGCCGCGGCGATGTCCGGCTTGGAGGTGCGTCGCAGGCGCAGGCTGTAGGCCATGTTGTCGGCAACCGACATGTGGGGATAGAGCGCGTAGGATTGAAACACCATGGCGATATCACGCGCCTTGGGCGGCAGGTCGTTCACCAGCGTGCCGCCGATCCGGATCTCCCCGGCGCTGACCTCCTCGAGTCCGGATATCATGCGCAACAACGTCGACTTGCCGCATCCCGATGGTCCCACGAGCACCACGAATTCCCCCGCGGCCACGGCGAGAGTGATCTCATGCAAGATCAGGGTGGTCCCGTAGCGCTTGCTGATGCCGGTGATGTCGATTGCGCTCACGGCGTCCCCTGTTAACCCTTGACGGCGCCGGCTGTCAGGCCGCGCACCAGATATCGCTGAATAGCCAGGAAGAATAGGCAGGCCGGAATCAGCGCGAGCACACCAGCCGCCATCATTTGCCCGAAATCGACCGAGAACTTCGATACGAAGGACAATAGCCCGACCGGAAAAGTGCTGGCCCGGGACGAGGAATTGAGCATCAGCGCGAATAGGAGCTCGCTCCAGGCGGCAGTGAAGACGAAACCGCCCGTGGCGGCGATGCCGGGGAGGGTCAACGGCAGAATGATGCGTCGAAAGGCGCCAAAGCGCGTGGCGCCATCGATCATGGCTGCCTCTTCAAGTTCCTTCGGGATGGCATCGAAGAAAGACTGCATGAGAAAGGTGGCAAAGGGCGCGTTGAAGGCGGTGTAAACGATCACCAGCCCGGTCAGGCTGTTGGTCAGTCCGAGGGGCGCAAACAGCCGGAACATGGGTGCGACCAACATGACCAAGGGAAACATTTGTGTGACCAGCATGAGCGCCACAAGCAGCGGCTTGCCCCGGAAACTAAAGCGCGACAAACCATAGCCGCCGGCGCCGCTGATCAGCGTCACGCTCACGGCGGTGCCGGACGAGACGATCAGGCTGTTGCGAAAGAACAGTGGAAATTCGCTGTGAGCCAGAACGAAGCGGAAATGCTCCAAGCTTGTGCGTGATGGCCATAATCTAATGCCCTCGCTATAGAGCAGATCGTTGGGCGTCAAGGCGACTTTGATCAGCCAGTACAAGGGAAAGAGCGCGAACAGCACGTACAGCCCGATCAAAAGGTAATGCGAGCACCAGTAGAGGGTTCGGCGCAACATGCGAATGGTCACGATTGCCGCTGCATGATGAGATGCCGCAAGCTCAAGATGGCGAGGGCGTAAATGAACAACAGTATGAGCAGCACCGCGGCGATGCTCGAGGCGTAGCCGAAATCCAGACGCCGAAACGCGACCGTGAAAATATAGCTGGCTACGGTCTGGGTAGAATCGGCAGGCCCACCATTGGTCATGACGACAATCAGGTCGGCGAAATTGGCGACCCAGACTGTACGGAGCAAAATCGTGATGGCGAGGGTGGGTGCCAGCAACGGCAGGGTGATGGAGCGAAACTGTTTGAACACACTCGCGCCATCGATCGAAGCCGCTTCGTACAAGTCTTTCGGGATCGATTGCAGCGCGGCGAGGTTGGTGATGGCGAAGAACGGGATGCCCCACCAGATCGAGGCGACAATCGGCCCGATTAGGGCCGTCCCGGGTGCCGCCAGTAAATTATTGGCATCGTGCGTGACCTTCAGGGTGAACAGCCATCCAGGCAGAGGCCCCACCACGGGATTGAACAGCCACGCCCAATCGAGGCCAACGAGAAAAGTCGGCACCGCCCAGGGCAGGAAGACCAGCGCCTGCACCAGTCGCCGACCCGGAAACTCGCGGTTCAGCAGAAGCGCGAGAATCAGCCCGAAAATGAATTGCAGCGCCACCGATGCGGCAGTCCAGATCAAGGTGTTGAGCAGCGCGGCGCGAAAATTGCGATCGGCCTTAAGCTCACGGAAATGATCGAAGCCGACAAAACCGCCGCTGAACGGATCGAGCAGCTGAATGTCACGGAAGGCATAGGACAGGCCGACACTCAAAGGCACCAGCATGACCGTAATGATCAGGATCAGTACCGGCGCGGTATAGAGATACGGTTCCGCGCCGGTTGCAAGGCGTCTGCCGACGGCGCTCACTTCTGGCTCTGTTTCGCTTTGGTCATGACCTGAGCCCATTGCTGCGCCATCTCCGGTGCCGTGATCTGGCCGAGCAGCAGACCCTGACTGGTTCGGGGGACGATCGAGCTGGCAAAAAGCGCCCAGGCGCGGAGGTCCACGGGCATCACCATTGGTGCGACGTCGACATCGTTGAGCTCATCGAACCAGGCCTTGAACCTGGCGTCGGCGTATAGCGGATCTTTCGCCGCTGCGGTGTAAATGGGCAGCGCGCCGATGCGGCGGTTCCAAATCAAATTGCCCGGGACACCGTCGAGGGTCGCGATCAGCTTCCAAGCCAAATCTTTGTGCTTGCTGTTGGCGAACATCGACCAGCCGGTGTAGCCCATGGTCGGGAAGCTCTTGCCTGATGGCCCCTTGATCCACGGGGCGACGCCGTATTCGTCAGGCTTCATACGCTCGGCGATTGCTATCAGGGCGTCCGGATCATTTTCGATCATCGCGCACATGCCTGAATAAAAGCCGGCGATGATG
>Ga0210389_10000169_pt1 | contig 67293 bp, 58 predicted proteins | sample IncBWH28OmetaG_FD_160127 | JGI IMG/M metagenome (GOLD analysis project Ga0210389, IMG submission 160127) | Forest soil microbial communities from Barre Woods Harvard Forest LTER site, Petersham, Massachusetts, United States - Inc-BW-H-28-O ...
GAGTTGGCGCAGAGCCTCGAGCGCCTTATCCATCATGCCGCCCTGCTGTTGGGCGAGGACGATGCTATCGGTCAACGCTCGCAGCACAGTCAACCGTTGAGCCCGTGCGCGCGCCTCTCGAAACACGATCAGGAGCATGCTGATTCCCAGCAGAGTTTCAGCGGCTGCAAACACTCCCGCGGGAACATGGCTGGTGAAGAGTGGCCAATCCAGGTGCAGCCCAAGAAGAAGCGCCGCGAGCAGCCACGAAGCCGGTTCGCGGCGGCCGCTGCGGGCGCGTAGTAAAGCAATCCCTGCAGTCAAAAGAATGATGCGGTATGAAACCTCGAGAGCGACGCGTAGGGGCAATGAATCTGGCCATAGCAACACGCGCGCCACGGCAAAACCCGCAGTAGTCGCGGTGACCGAAGCCAGCGGCACCATCAGGTTACGATCCCGGATATAAACAAAGACGGCTGCCGCAGAGAGTCCGACGGCAATAACAAATGCCGCTTGCTCAACCGCCGGCACATAGCGCGTGGGAATCTGTATGGCGGTGCCGTAGGTTGCTATGAAACGGGAGCTGACCAGGAGCGTCCATGCCGCCGTCCACGTCGCGAGATAGCGTTCGCGAAACGCGCACAGAACCAGCAGCAACACCGCCAACCCGAGCAATAGAGACCACTCCCCCGGCTTCAGCCTGGCGAAGGCTGGCTGTGCGACTGTGTTCCAGATGGACCAAAGAGAAGCAGTCATGTCAGATAGATCAGTCAAGCGAATCCGTTGAGCAAGTCAGTTACTAGTCCAGGCGCGATTCCTGCGTGCGGAGCAGACGTGACCCTGCCTGGTTTTTGAATATCACGATTGGACCATATCTCAATGTTCTTTCCGGACCTCAGTGGTTACTTTCGGTATCTCACGTCTGAGGTAGAATCGCCGATAGTATCCTGAGACAGCTTTGGGACACTTCATGCCTGATCGCATTCTCGTAGTGGACGACGAAGAGGCAATCCGCGAGATTGTCTGCGCCATCCTTGAGGCGGCAGGTTACACCTGCAAACAGGCGGGTTCCGGCATGGAAGCCCTGGCGCTGCTGAATTCCGGCGATGTGTTTGAACTGATGCTGTCGGATTTGATGATGGCGGACCTTGACGGCATCGGGCTGCTGGAGCGCACCAAGGAAAAGTTTCCGGACATGCCGGTGGTGATGGTAACGGCGGTGCACGACATTTCCGTAGCTCTTGCCGCGATTCGAAATGGCGCCTACGACTACCTGCTCAAGCCGTTCGAGCGAGAGCAGTTGCTGAATGCGGTAGGGCGGGCCCTGGAAAACCGCCGCCTCAAGGTGGAAAACCGCACCTATCAAACGAATCTGGAGTCTCTGGTCGAAGCCCGCACCGATCAACTGCAGGCGGCAATGACCGACCTGGAGCGCTCTTACGACATTACGCTTCAAGCCTTGGGAGACGCGCTCGACCTCAAAGACCGCGAGACTGAAGGCCACTCCAAACGGGTAACAGCTTTTACCATGGCGATTGCCCGGGCGATGGGCCTGCCGCGGGAGCAGATCGACGTGATCGCGCGGGGAGCGTTCCTTCACGACATTGGCAAGATGGCCATTCCGGATCGCATTCTGCTTAAGCCCGGAAAGCTGGACGATGACGAGCGAGCGATTATGCGCGAGCATTGTTATCACGGTTATCAGATGCTGCGCAGGATTCCGTTCCTCGCCGAGGTTTGCGAGATTGTTTACTCGCACCAGGAACATTTTGATGGATCCGGCTACCCTCGCGGCCTGAAGAGCACCGAAATCCCCCTTGGGGCGCGCATCTTCTCGGTTGCGGATACTCTCGATGCCATCATTTCCGATCGCCCCTATCGACCCGCTAGAACTCTCGCTGCGGCTCGCAAGGAAATTCAGGCTTGGGCGGGACGCCAGTTCGATCCCGAAGTGGTCGAGATCTTTTTGAAGATGCCGGACGATATTTTCGAGGATCTGCGACGCGAGATTAACGCGCAGAGCTATCCGTTCGCTTATTCTTCCAACGCCCAAGGCGCATCCTAAATCGCTCACAGCTTTCTCGCCACATTCGTCCTGGTCACATCCATCAGGTTGGGTTTACCAGACTTGCAATATCCCGCAGGTGTGCCGTTCTTACTGGTGGCAGTATTGTTGGGCTTAAGATAGTTAAACGCCCGGCTGTGTGTTGAGAATTCTGCCTGGAGGGATCGCATGAAAGTCGTAAATCGTCTTCTGCCGCTGTTCATTCTTGCCGCAGCATCGTTCGCGCAGGAGCATCCGGCGCTTACGGCGATGCCGAATTCTGTCTACGTGGGGGCTGACGGTAAGTTCGAGTCGGCTCCGGACACTGCTGTGATGCAGTTCAACATCTCCGTGCAGGAAAACAGTTCGCAAGCCGCCTACCAGCACGCGTCGAACGATGCGGAACAGGTTCGGCAAGTGCTCCATGCCAATGGGGTGGATGCGAAATCGGCCACCGTGGGATTCTTTTCGGTGCAGCCGATGTATGACTGGAAGAACGCCAAGCAGAAGGTGATTGGCTACCGCGTGACTACCGATGTGACACTCAAGCTGAAGGATTTTTCGAAAATTGGGCCGATCACGCAGCAACTTGCCGACGCCAATGTCAGCGAGAGCCAGGCTTTAAGCTATACGCTGGAGAATATTGACGAAGCTAAGAACAAAGCAGTTGAAGACGCCTACCGCCGCGCGCGCAATTCCGCGGAAACGATCGCGCACGCCAGCGCGCGTGCGTTGGGCGAACTCTCTTACGCGTCAGTCGACACTTTTGAGAACCAGCGCATCCCGGCGCCGCATATGGCGCGAGCCATGGCTGCGACGACGTATGCGCCGCCTGCTCCAACGGAAGAATTCACGCCACAAAATGTGACTGTAACGGCGCATGTAAATGCGCTCTTCAATCTAAAGTGAATGCCGAAGCTCCTCGGCAGGAGACGCGTGGAAATTTTAAGGAGTAGCCTTGGCGACCGCAATGCGGCTCGCATCTATCGTGATGGGACGCTGAATTTCCATCTCGATCGAGGTCCCCACGTCCAGTTTTACATCGCTGCCGCGCTTCAATAAGGCCCAGCCAATGCCTGCCGCAGCTCCGGCTGCCGCCCCTACACGGGCTCCGTTTATCCCTGAGCTTAACCCTCCAGCCAGCGCGCCACCTGAAGCTCCGTACACTCCTCCTTTCGCTCCCTCCTCAATCTTCTTGCCGGTGTCTTTATCCTGCTGGATGGTGCCCTCTGAGTCCTTCACTGCCTTGTTATCCGCTCCCGGGGTGTTCTCGACCGAACCGGGCAACATCACCGTGTATCCGGTGGGAAAGATCATCGAAGTGAAGTGCATCAGGATTTCAGCGCGTCCCTTGACTCGGCCAGCACGCTCGACGTGTGCGATTCTTCCCTGAATATAGGACCCGGCGGGGACGACCACGCGATTATCAATGACGAACGGAAATGCGGTCTCGGCATAAACCGAATCCCCTTCGCGCGCATTCTTGGTCGAGATGGCCTGCTTGAGCGACAGGGGAATCCTGGTTCCTGCGGGGATGGTGATCGAGTTTGGAGCGGGTGCGGACTGTGGCCCCGGAGTTGCGATTGGGGTCTTATCCGTAGTGCTCGCCGAAGATTGTGCCGCGGGCTGCGAGGATGAACGCTGATCTGACGACCCTCCTACCTGCTGCGGAGCGGTCTGACTGAACGACATTCCAGAAGCCACTAACGATGCCACTATGAACGTCCAGAGCACTCGCATCGCAAACCTCCAACGACCGAACGGCGCATCGGAACCCTATCATTGCCGTTACAGGTAAGACCGAGAATAGCACGCTTTAACGGCCTAAGATGCGCGTTTCCAGCACCGGGGTGCCCGCCCATATCCAGGCCTAACAGTGTGGACGCGACAAGCCAGAAGCCGCCGCAGTCAGGCTTCTCGCGGAAAAGGACTTAGGCGCAGACTCGGAGCCGTTATATAATCTCGGGGCTATGGAGCATCCCCCATGCTCCGCGCAGGTTTACCACTACCCAGTCGGGAGTTTCCATGAGACGCCTCGCCACTTTTCTACCGTATGCCGGGTTCGGTCTGTTCTTTTTGCTCGTGCTAAGCCAAGGGCCTGCCTACGCTTCTACCGAGACAATCCTGCACGATTTCAACCTCACGCCGAACGGCCAGCAACCGAATGGAGGGTTGATCTCCGATACCGCCGGCAATCTTTACGGCGCCACGCTTTACGGCGGCACGTTCGGTTTTGGCGAGGTCTATAAGCTCACTCCCACTTTCAAAGGGGGCTGGGTAGAGACTTTGCTTTATAGCTTCAAGGGAACCACCGACGGAAATGGTCCGGTGGGTTCGCTGGCCTTCGATGCCGCGGGAAATATCTACGGAGCAACAATTGGCGGCGGTTCGCAGTTAGATGGAACCATTTTCAAGCTGACGCCACATGGCAATGCAGCGTGGACGGAAAGCGTGCTTTGGAACTTCCACGGCGCGGACGGCGTTAATCCCAACGGTGGGTTGAGCTTTGACCAGACCGGCAACCTGTACGGGACCACTACGTCTGGCGGCGGCTTGGGTCGGCAGACCTGCATCAACCTCGGATGCGGCACCGCTTTTCGTCTGACCCCCGCCGCCAACGGCAAATGGACGCTCACCACTCTGTACCGCTTTCAGGGTCAGAGCGACGGTGCGAATCCCAACCCGAGTTTGACGATGGATAGCGCCGGCAATCTGTATGGAACCACTACCGAGGGTGGAGATCTCGGGACGGGCTTGGGCTACGGAGTCGTGTTCGAGCTGACGCCGACCGCAGGCGGTTGGACACAGACTGTGCTCTATGCGTTTACAGGCGGGGCAGACGGAGCCTATCCCAGCGGCCCAGTGGTTTTCGACGCGTCAGGTAATCTCTATGGCGGAACCTCAGCAGGTGGAACGGGCACGGGTTGCAGCAACTCGCCCTGTGGCACGGTTTTCGAGCTTTCGCCCGCGTCCGGCGGTCTGTGGACCGAGAATGTGCTTTACAGCTTCAACGGTAGCAATGGCGATGGTCCGGAGGGCAAACTCACGTTCGACCATTCAGGAAATCTCTACGGCACCACGCGCTTCGGCGGAAGCGGGAGCGGGGCAGGCGATGGGACGGTGTTCGAACTTACGCACGGTTCGGGCAGGCAATGGGCGGAAAGTGTTCTCTGGAATTTCACAGGAGGAACGGATGGAAAATATCCCACGTCCGGAGTAGCGCTGGGATCGTCCGGACAAATCTACGGGGCAACTCCGGAGTCCGGCAGCGGCATGGGAAACGGCACCGTGTTTGAACTTCAGGCCGCGCAGGGTGGTTCGTGGAAGGAAACCACGCTTAGCGGTTTTGCCGGTGGCAACGGTGATCCCAGAACGGGATTAGTCGCTGACGCCTCGGGAAATTTCTACGGCGCAACCAACAGCGGAGCCGCAGACGGATTCGGCGGAGTTTATAAACTATCGCCAACTTCGGGCGGTGCGTGGACGGTCAGCATCCTCTACAACTTTCCCAGCGGCCTTCCGGGTTACGCGGTGGGACCTTATCCCTCCGCGCTGATTTTCGACTCGGCCGGTAATCTCTATGGCGAACTCCAGTACGGAGGCGCAGCCGGAGAAGGCACCATTTACGAATTGTCGCCGTCGTCAGGCGGAAAGTGGAGTGAAAAGGATATTTACACCTTCACGGGCGAAGTCGACGGAGGCCAACCGCAAGGAGGATTGATCTTCGATTCCTCCGGCGACTTATACGGCACCACAGAATACGGCGGCATTAACGTCGGGCAAGGTTGCCGCCTCGGATGCGGCACCGTCTTTAAGTTAACGCCTTCCTCAGGAGGATGGTCCGAGAGCGTGCTTTACAAATTCGCCGGCGGATCGACCGACGGACGTAATCCCATCGCCAGCGTGGTTTTTGACGCGAACGGCAATCTCTACGGCACCACGGAACTCGGCGGCATAGTCATCTCGGGAGAATGCGGCGGAGGCTGTGGCAGCGTCTTCGAACTCACTCCTTCCGGCGGAACCTGGACCGAGCATGTGCTTTACGAATTCTCCGGCAAATCGGGCGACGGCAGAAATCCCTGGGCAAATGTAATTCTCGACTCGGCTGGAAACCTTTACGGCACCACGGCAGCAGGGGGTAAATCCATCCAGGGCTACTGCGGCACGGGCTGCGGCACCGTCTTCAAACTATCGCCGATCTCCGGCGGATGGAAGGAAACAATTCTGTTGTCATTTGACGGTACCGACGGCGCCACTCCTTTAGCTCCGGTAGTTTTCGATTCCGCCGGGAATCTTTATGGAACCTCGCAAGGCTTTACGGGCGACACTTGGGGCACCGTCTACAAACTTTCACCCGCAGCTGGCGGCTGGACCGAAACCGTGCTGCACTCCTTCCCGATTTACAGCCCTGGTGATTTGGACGGATATTTCCCGTCGAGCGGATTGGTCTTTGATTCCGCCGGCAATCTTTACAGCACCGCGCCCGGCGGCGGCCAAACTTCCACCGGAGGGATTGTTTTCGAGATCACGCCGTAGAAAACATCGGTGTGGCCAAACCTCCGTGGCGACGGTCGACTCTCTACGCGAGATGGAAGCGGGAGAGGGATTATCGTTAGCGAATTACGAATTTGAAAGCCGAGGTGTCGACGCGGATCTGCGCGTGCGGACGATTGCCCCGCCTGCGATAATGGCAAACGAATCCGCGAAGGACAGTGGCAGAAACCAGGGGAACGAAGCGTCCCCGATCCTGGCGATTATCACAAAGAGACTAGCGATCGCCATCGCGCCGAGGACGAGAACGAGCGTCATCGTGGCAACCATCTCCCTGCCTTTGGCGGCCATTGCGATCACGGACCCTACGAACATCGATCCGATGAGATGTGCGATCAGCACCCCTTTTAGTACCCACAAGTAAGCGTTGAAATGGGTGGACCAAAACGTCAAGTATCGATCGGTAACTGCGGACAATAACTTGTCGGGCAGCCCGGAGACGAACCTGTGCAGTAAAAATCCTCCGATAACGGCGGCTAGGGTCGACCACGGAGCGACTCGGAAACCGGCGCCAAAAAGGTGTACGACGGTCTTCACGGTCTGGTGCCAATACCAGCGTTCGGCGGCGGCGGAGCCTGAGTTCGAAGCGACCTGGGAGAATTCCTCAAGCAGATCTCCGGGGATCGATTCGGCTTCTTCAGTTGGTGTGAACAAACTGACAAGCCAGACGGCCATGCGCGGTGGCTGAGGTCGAGGTGTTTGCGATGTCATGAATGGCTCCGTATGAGGTTGAGGCCTTCGGTCATGCTATGCAGCGCGCGGTGGGTGCGGTTCACGGCTGCCAATCCTTTAGCCGTGACATGGAAGAAACGTTTCGATCGTCCGCCACGCTCGGGGGTTGGATCGCCGAGGCGCGACTTAACGTTGCCTTTCGCTTCAAGACGATCGAGGGTGGCATAGATGGCGCCGATTGACACTTCGCGTTTTGTGCGGAGTTCGATCTCCTGCCGCACGGTAACTCCATAGGCTCGATCCTCAAGGCGAAGGAGCGCGAGGATGACGATGTGTTCGAACTCGCCGAGATAATCGCGGCCGGACATTATCTCTACAATATAGATGAAATGTGCGGTGGTCAACGAAACTGTTAGGACGGTAGTGGTGCAGTTTCGGATCGACAGCTTAATAGATCAGATATTTCTTTCTCACCAACTCAAACCTTTCCAGCGCTTCCTGCCAATCCTGGGCGATGCGGCGTGGGTCTTTACCGGCTACGAGTCCGTCATAAGCCGCTTGATTCACGAGCAACTCTGACATCCGCTCCAGCTTAAAGTCAGCCGGATAAAGCTTCCGTAAAGCTGCCGCCAATTCGATTCCCAACTCTGGACCATCGAGGGCGTTGCGTTCAGTGAGAACCAGATTCACGCCTTCGCATTTCTGACCCGCATAGTTGCTTGCCGCAGGCGTAAAAGTGACGGGCACAAATCTGACTCCGGCAATGCCGCGTGCGTTCAAATAGGCGGCCAGCTCGCGGCCCTTCATCCACGGAGCACCCAGAAGTTCAAACGGAGTGTCCGTGCCACGCCCGACAGAAACATTCGTGCCTTCGATCAGGCCCACTCCCGGATACAAGCCGGCTTCGGTAACGCTGCGCAGGTTCGGCGAGGGATTAACCCACGTAAGTCCGGTCGAATCGAACCAATCCCCACGCTGCCAGCCTTCCATCGGAACCACGGTCAACTTCGCGTTGATGTTTCGTTCCGTGTTGAACATCTTCGCCAGTTCGCCGATGGTCATGCCGTGCCGCGGTGGCACGGTCCAGTAGGTTGTGAAGCTCTCATGGCCCGCATCCGACACCGGCCCCTGCACAAATGATCCCGTGACCGGATCGGGGCGATCGAGCACGATCAATTCGATACCTGCGCTCGCGGCCGCTTCCAGAAAATACCCCAACGTGGTTTCGTATGTATAAAAGCGGACCCCGGCATCCTGGATATCGAAGACGACGGCGTCGAGCTGCGTTAGTATTTCCGGCGGCGGACGGCGCGCCGCATCTTTCGCTCCATAGACGCTGTAGACCGTGACACCCGTCGCGGCATCCTTTGAGTTATTCACATCCGTCGTGTCCAGAGTTCCGGTAACTCCGTGTTCGGGACTGAAGATCGCGTCGAGCGAAACTCCGGGCGCCTGCGCGAGGATGTCGATGGTCCGCCGTCCGTCCGCGTCCAGACCCGTCTGATTGGTCACCAGGCCGATCTTTTTCTTGCGGCCGGCCATCTGCAGCACGTCGAAGCCATGCTCCTCGAGAACATCGATCCCGGTCTTCACGCTTCCGTTGCGCACGCTCATGCGGCGGGCTGCGCTCTGGGCCTCGTTATACCCGGTGATGCTCTGCCAGCGCAGCGCCTCTTTCTCGCTCACAGTCAGTGGCAGTGCCGCAGCCACGGCGGTTGCAACTTTCGACCGCAGAGCAATCGCGTTCGTCTTCCCTCTCGGATGCACGGCGTTGGTCAGCAGGATGATGTAGGTCTGCGTGGTGGAGTCGATCCACATCGATGTTCCGGTAAATCCCGTGTGTCCGTAGGAGCCGACTGGCAGCAGATCTCCGCGGTTTGAGGAGAAAGGAGAATCAATGTCCCAGCCAAAACCGCGCAACACTGGCGCCGCAGGAGGCTGCTCGGGTTGAGTCATCTTCTCGACCGATAGAGCGGAAAGAATGCCGCCGCCACCATTCAGAAGCGCCTGGGCGAACTTCGCCAGATCGTCGGCGGTGGAAAATAATCCGGCATGACCCGCCACGCCATCCATTCTTCGCGCAGTGGGATCGTGCACTACGCCCCGCAGCATGTGTTCATTCTCGTCATATTGCGTGGGCGCGATCTTTAGTCGCCACGCGGCCGGAGGGGCGAAGCGCGTATGCGTCATTTTCAGCGGCGAAAAAATGTGGCGCTGGGAATATTCATCCAGCGGCTCGCCTGACACACGCTCGATCAGCGCACCCAGCACAATAAAATTGATGTCGCTGTAGGAAAAGCGCGATCCAGGTGGATCTTCAGGCGTATCGGCAAAGGCCATCCGATAGGCCGTCTCCTTTCCGTCCCAACGTGTTTTCAAGTCGAGATCCGGCTCCAGGCCTGAGTAGTGCGTTAATAACTGGCGAACCGTAATATCGTCTTTCCCGCTCTGCGCAAATTCCGGCAGATACTTGGCCACCGGATCATTCAGCCGGACCTTCCCTTGCTCGATCAGTTGCATTACTGCCGTTGTGGTCGCGATCACCTTTGTGAGTGAGGCGAGATCGAACACCGTATCCAGTGTCATCACTTCGCGATGCGGTTCCAGCGAGCGACTGCCATAGGCTCTCCGGTAGACCACCTGGCCGTTATGACCCACGATCAGGACGGCTCCGGGAATGGTGCCGTCCTGGATGGCTTGCTGGATGACGGCGTCAACTGCCGGAAAACGGATTGCGGGGGTGAGACGATTCGCATCCGCTGTGGCCAGGGCCCCCCTGCCGGCACCAATCGTGACAAGGCCCAATGCAAGAAAAAGGACGCGCAACGCGATTCCACCAGACTTGGTAGGCTTCGGCGTCTTTGACCAAAGACTGGAAACCCATCCGGGACAACTCGATATTGACTTAACAGGAAGGATGTTTTGACTTTACACAACTCTGGTAGGCGATCTCAAGAAACTGTGGTAAGGGGTGCCTTTGGTACCATATCCCAAGTGCAATCGCTTGCTTTACCGGCACATCGGAACTCTGCTATAAGGCGAAGCAGACAACGGAACTCATCTTCAGAAAGCGCTAACCCTGAACACCTCCAACCCACGCTCTCTCAACACAGCCTCTCTTGAACCAGGTTTTCTGCTGCCCCACGCGCTCGATCATCAGGACGAGGTTTTTGCCTCGGCCTTCGATATTTTGCGGGAGGGCGTCGCGGAACGAGTATTTCCCGCGGCTTCAGCGGCGGTTACTCATCAGGGCCAGCTGATTGCGTTAAGAGCTTTCGGAAAGTTCACCTATGAATCGGATTCACCGACGGTAACGCCAGCTACGCTGTTTGATCTTGCTTCGGTCACTAAAGTGGTGGCGACGGCTATGATGGCAATGATTCTCTACGAGCGCGGCATGCTCGATCTGGATGCGCCGGTCGCCGCCGTAGTTCCCGAATTTGTGTCTGCCAGCCCGCAGGACCGTCGCCGCCGCGACGTAACCGTTCGCATGTTACTGACACATGCTTCGGGACTGCCGGCGTATGAAAAGTTATTTCTGCAGGCGTCCACTCGCGACGGACTGTTGCATGCCGTGTTCACCACGCCGCTCGCGGCGGATCCCGGATCCCGCGCCAGCTATAGCGACATCGGGTTCATCCTTCTGGGCGTCGCTCTCGAATGTCTCGCCGACGAATCTCTCGACTTGTTCTGCCGGAGAGAAATTTTCGCTGCGCTCGGCATGACCAATACGGCATTTAATCCGCCTATGGAAATCCGCGCGGCCATTCCTCCGACCGCGGATGATCGAACCTTCCGCCATCGCGTCATTCAGGGCGAAGTGTACGACGAGAACGCCAGCGTCCTTGGAGGTGTAGCCCCCCACGCCGGAATTTTTTCCACAGCCGAAGACACCGCGCGGTTCGCCTGCGCATTGATCGGCGGCGCGCGGATCGTACGTCCCGAAACCGTTGCTCTATTTACTCGACGCGGAGCCACGCCCGCCGGCACATCTCGCGCGCTAGGATGGGATACGCCTTCCTCGCCTTCTCAGTCAGGAAAATATTTCGGTCCTGCATCTTTCGGCCATCTGGGTTACACCGGAACTTCTCTTTGGATCGACCCTGACCGCCAACTTTCGATCACTTTGCTGACCAACCGGACGTGGCCCGATAGCTGCAATCATGCGATTAAACAGCTCCGTCCCAGGTTTCATGATGCCGTCATAGAGGGCCTTGTAAAGGCAGTCTGATCCAGGTATTCGCCGCTTCGCCGGCTATTTACTACGATCAGCTGCAAACTCTCGGCTACGAACCGCATCTCATGCTGGGTCACATCGTCCAGTGTCGAACTCAGATCTCACATCCATTCTCTTTCTGCTATTGCTTCTCGTAGGGCTAGCCCAGTTGCTCGGTTATCTCTTCGTAAAACTCCGCCAGCCCAGGGTGGTTGGTGAAATTTTCGCGGGAATTCTGCTCGGGCCTGCGCTGCTGGGCCGCTTCCCTATCGCATCACGGCTGGCAACGGCCGTTGATCATCAGGGAAGCCCGCTCAATTTCATTTACTGGCTCGGGCTGTTGTTGCTGATGTTCCTGTCTGGAGCGGAAACCCGCCAGCTGTTCAGTCGCGAAGAGCGGGGCGAAGTAGGTTGGCTGGTGGTCGTGGGCACCGGCGCGCCGTTCCTCCTGGCGCTTTTATTCGGGCCCTGGTTGATTCGTCCCGCGTTGTCCGGTCCGAACGGCAATCGAATTTCGCTCATGATCACACTGGCGGTGGGAGTCGCCGTCACGTCCGTACCGGTAGTTTCGAAGATTTTCTCTGATCTGAAAATTCTCCATACCCGTTTCGCGCGATTGGTTCTCGGCGTCGCCGTCCTTGAGGACATCGGACTGTGGCTGGCTCTGGCGGTTGCCACTGCGACAGCGGGGAAAAGCGCCCTGAACCCGCGTCAGATGACTTACCACCTGGTCGCAACCGTTGCCTTCTTCGGACTGGGCCTGACTGTACTTCCGCGGATCGTGAAGCGCATCAACAAGTCTCGCTTCAATGTTCTCGCCAAACAGTCCCCAGTGGCCTATGCCATTTCGGTTCTCCTGGGATATTGCGTGCTCGCGGGGTTGCTGAACGTAAGCATCGTGTTCGCTGCTTTTCTTGCTGGGTTTGCTGTAGTGCACAAGAAACGCAAACTGTTCTCCGAAGCGCTCGAGGCCATCGGGAAAGTGGCGTTCGCCTTCTTCGTCCCGGTTTACTTCGCCATTGTGGGATTAAAACTTGATTTGGTGCGCGGCTTGTCACTGGGCATGTTGGCCGCGTTCATTGTTGGAAGTTGTCTGGTCAAGATTTTCTCAGTGTCATTGGCGGCGCGTCTGGCCGGCTTCCGGGGAATGGATATGATCAATCTCGCGATCACAACGAACGCTCGCGGCGGGCCGGGGATCGTGCTGGCCAGCGTTGCGTTTGATGCCGGCATCATCAGTCCGCAGTTCTACACCACACTTGTAATAGCTGCGGTCGTCACTTCTCAGATGGCGGGGGCATGGCTTGACTATGTTCTGCGTAAAGGCTGGCCGCTGTTATCTCCCGTCGCCACTACCGACCCTGCGATCGTCTCTACGGAAGCGGGCCTGTCTCCCTCTTGAATCCTGGGACAGGAGTTACCTCATTGCCGGATCAACCTTAATAAAATATTCCAACATTCTTCCAGGTACTTGATGCAGCGCATTACTGGCATACTGGATGGGTCGCTTCCGAAAGGGTCTCCGCTTGAAGCCAAAGGGCAAGACTGACAATAATCTGGGACGGTTGCGCACCGAACAGTCCAATAGCGCGGCGCACGATCTCGACTGCCAATCTTCGCTTGAGATAGCGCGGCTCATCAACGACGAAGACTCGACCGTGGCCGCCGCCGTCGCTCGAGCTTTGCCTCAGATCGCGCGCGCCATTGATCTCGCAGCCTCCGCTCTCCGTCATGGCGGACGTCTGATCTATGTTGGCGCGGGGACCAGCGGCCGTATCGCCGCTCTCGACGCCGTCGAGTGCCCACCCACATTCAACGTCAGCCCGAACGCGGTACAGTTCATGATTGCCGGAGGATCGAAGGCTCTCGCGTCCGCCTCCGAAATTAGCGAGGATGACTTCCGGCAGGGCCGCGACGAAATGGCGCGGCGCAAACCTGACAAGCACGATGTTGTCATCGGCATCGCTTCGAGCGGCCGAACCCCATTTACCGTCGCCGCCATCGAACTTGCGCGACATCGCGGCGCCCGCACCATCGCCCTCACCTGTAACCGCAAATCTCCGCTCGAACGCGCCGCTCACTTCGCCATCGTCACCCAGGTCGGTCCCGAAGTTCTCACCGGATCGTCCCGGATGAAAGCCGCCACCGCACACAAGATGGTGCTCAACATGATTTCTACGGGCGCAATGAGCCGTCTCGGTTATGTCTACGGGAATCTTATGGTGAATGTCGTACCGAAGAATGAAAAGCTGGCGCAGCGCGCCATCGGCATCCTCGAACGGGCATCCGCTAGCGATGCGGCCACTGCCCGCCGCGCGCTCGAAACCTCCGGCGGACGGACTCCGGTAGCTTTGGTCATGCTGGCAGCAGGAGTCAATCGAAATAGAGCCGTCGCAGCTCTGAAAAAATCTGACGGCCATGTTCGCCGAGCCATAAACCTCGCAATCAAATCGTAGACGCCAGTTCCTTTTATACGTCACCTTGATCTGCATGTGCTGTGAGTGCGATTGACCCTCCGGGCACACTCAGTTACCTTGGGAGTGCCGTTTCCACTTTGCGCAGCGAGGGTCGCGGCGCGAGGCGTCTCCCTTTCATGGACAAAAAGCGAATTCTGGCCAGTGCAGGCGTGTTCTTGATCCTGGCCGCGCTGGTTTACCTGCAATACCGTCACTGGCAGAGCTTCGACTGGGGAACGTTTTGGAGCCAGATTCATCGCATTAAGAAAGTTCACGTGTTGCACGCGATCGCCCTGGTCTACTCGGCGTATGTGCTGCGCGCCTTGCGATGGAAGATTTTCCTCAAACCAGTTCGGCCGAAGGTAAACGTGATCGAATTAGTGCCGCCCATGGTGATCGGCTTTACCGGACTTGCGCTGCTGGGGCGGGCGGGCGAGTTTATCCGTCCGTATCTGGTCGCGCGGCGGACCAAACTTTCTTTCTCTTCGCAGTTGGCGGTTTGGGCAGTCGAGCGCACCTTCGACGTTGGTGCATTCGCGGTGCTCATCGTCCTTGCGATTTTCTTGCCGAGCGCGCTCCAGTCCATTCCGCATCCGGAATATTACCGGCAGTTTCGCGACGCCGGCTTCCTGCTAATTCTGGGAGTTGCTGCAGCGGCGGCGGGCGCGGTGTTGATCAGCCGCAACGGTAATGCAATCGCCGAGTGGATCGAGAACAGATTCTCCCATCTGTCTTCCGGATTCGGACATCGCCTGGCACAGAAAGTACGCGACTTCGGCATTGGATTGGATACGATTCACGGCCCCCTGTCATTGTGTTCGCTGGCGCTGTTGTCGATCGGCATTTGGTATGTAACGGCGCTGGCATATCAGGAAGTGACACACTCCTATGGCGTGGCCGCGCTGGAAATTCCGGTCTCTCAACTTTTAATCCTGATGGGGGCAAGCATGGCGGGATCGATGCTGCAGTTGCCGGCGGTGGGGGGCGGATCCCAGATGGCAACCATCGCTACTCTGTCGAGTGTCTTCGATGTTCCTCCGGAGCTGGCGGCGAGTTGTGGAATTCTGCTGTGGCTGGTCACATTTGCCGCGGTAATCCCTTTTGGGTTGGCCTTAGCGCATCACGAGAGATTGTCGCTGCGAAAATTATCGGCGGAAAGTCATCGGGCCGAAGGCGCGGAGATCGCTCCGCCCTTGTCTTGAAACTGGAAACCCTGTCTATTACGTAGGTACGGCCCGCGAGTCCGGGTGTCGCTCCCCCTGTTACAATTTCTGTATTAAATCCTGAAAATCTGATTTGGCCAAGCTTTTCGTTTTTGGATCACCATCAGCACCCATGAAATGTCCCTTTTGCGGATTTGCCAACGATAAGGTCGTGGACTCACGCGAGAGCAAAGAGGCGGAATCGATTCGCCGCCGGCGCGAGTGTCTGAAGTGCGGCAAGCGCTTCACGACCTATGAGCGCATCGACGAGATTCCTTACATGGTGGTCAAGAAAGACGGGCGCCGGGAAAAATTTGACCGTCAAAAGGTTTTGAACGGATTACTGCGAGCCTGCGAAAAACGTCCGGTCCCAATCGGCAAGCTGGAACAGATTGTGAATGAGGCGGAGTCGTTCGTCATCGAATCGCAGGAACGCGAACGCAAAACCAGCGAACTGGGCGAACTGATTATGAATCGGTTGCGCCGTTATGACAAAGTCGCGTACGTTCGATTCGCTTCCGTATATCTGGATTTCAAGGATGTAAAGGAATTCATGAATGAGTTAAGAGATCTGGTAAAGGCGAAAGAAGCTGGAAAAGAAACTGGAGACGTTCGAGGGAAGATACAGAAAGTATAAGAGCGGCCCGGCCGGTTGCTAGTTTGGATTTTGGCGGTGCGGTTCAGGAATGAATTATGAGCCATAAAGTAACCTTGATACCGGGCGACGGAATCGGGCCGGAAGTGACGCAGGCCACGGTGCGCATTCTGGAAGCAACGGGTGTGAAGTTTGAATGGGAGTCGTTCCAGGTTGGTGCCGAAGCCTTCGAGAAATACGGTGAGTACATCCCGAAGGAAGTGATGGAATCGATTGAGCGCACCAGCGTCGGATTGAAGGGACCGGTGACTACGCCGGTGGGCGGCGGTTTTTCCAGCATCAATGTGGCTCTGCGCCAGAAATTCGAACTCTACGCGAACTTCCGTCCCATCCGGAACTTGCCGCATATCCCGACGCGTTACCCAGACGTAGATCTCATTATCGTGCGCGAGAATACCGAAGGTCTTTACTCCGGCCTGGAGCACGAGGTGGTACCCGGCGTGGTGGAGAGCTTGAAGATCATCACCGAGAAAGCATCCACCCGCATTGCTAAATTTGCTTTCGAGTATGCCCGCAAGAATCAGCGCAAGAAGATTCACGCCATTCACAAAGCCAACATCATGAAGTTGTCGGACGGACTGTTCTTGCGCTGTTGCCGCACTGTCGCCAAGGGATATCCCGAAATTACTTATGGTGAGCATATTGTGGACAACACTTGCATGCAGCTGGTCATGAATCCTTACCAGTACGACATGCTGGTGATGGAGAATTTGTACGGCGACATCATTTCAGACTTATGCGCAGCGTTTGTTGGGGGACTGGGATTTGTGCCCAGCGCAAATCTGGGTGACCATTGCGCGATTTTCGAGGCGGTACATGGCTCGGCTCCTGACATCGCGGGAAAGAATCTGGCAAATCCGACTGCGTTGCTGCGATCGGGTCTGCTGATGCTGCGGCACCTGGGCGAGTTTGAGGCTTCGCTGCAGATTCGCAATGCGCTGGAGAAGGTTTACCGGCACCCCGAGAAGCTGACGAAGGATGTCGGCGGCCACTCGGGAACATCTGAATTCGCCGACGCCGTGATCGAGGAGATGGACAAGGCGAAGGCGGAGCCGGCCGCGGTTCACTAGAAGATGCTTTCTAATTCTTGCTTGGGTCCTCCTCAACGAGGGGAAAGGGGCACTATGAAACAGAAGCTAATCGGAGTTGGAATTGGCGGTCTGGTCTTATTGTTCGCTCTTGCAGGTTCTGCGGCGGCGCAGGGCGGCGTGTTAGTGGCTGCGGAGTATGGCGCCGGCAATCACCGTGTGGACGTAACTCCGCAGGTACGGTCCTATATGCATGACGGCGTTCTGCGCTTTGACGTGACTGATCAGACCTTCGGCACCGATCCGGCGCGCAATCACGTGAAAGAACTTTTTATCCGCATACGGCATTGGGATGGCAACGTGGAAGAATTTCGTTTTCCTGAATATGCCCATGTGAACCTGGAGCTCGACCCCGATGCCGGATACGAGTGGCACGATCGAGAACTGCACATCATGCGCGCCTACTATGGCGGCGCCGGGCATTTTGTAAACGTCACCGAACAGTTGCGCAGCTACAAGCACGGCGGCCAGCTCTTCGTCGTCGTGGATAACCGCAGCATGGGCGGCGATCCGGATCCAGCCGTGCATAAGGTGCTGCGAGTGCTCTACTTCGCTGCCGGAGAGCGGCATCAGATTGTGGTTCCGGAACACGCCGAATTGCGGTTGCCGTAAAATCCAACCGGTTTTCGATTTTTCGTAGTCTTCATCAACATGCGGAGGCGAGGAATTGTTCTCCCTCCGCATGTTTTAGCGTTTTAAAAAAGGCTAACCTCGCGCGTAGTCCTGTCTTTTTATTCTCATTTTGCAATTCCGCCATTGACTCTCATCTCAGATGAGAGTAAATTCGCCCGTTCTGGGGAATCTGAGGGGATGGCGAAGACAACGCGCCGTGTAGGGGTAGTTCTGTTTCAGCTTGGCGGGCCCGATACGCTGGCTGCGATTGAGCCTTTTCTTTTCAACCTTTTCTGTGATCCCGACATTATTGACTTTCCTTTTGCCCGCCTCGGACGCAAACCTCTGGCGAAACTGATTTCGACCACGCGCGCCCGTAAAGTGCAACACCACTACGCGACCATTGGCGGCGGCTCGCCCATCCGTCGCTTCACCGAGCAGCAGGCGCAGGCGCTGGAGACGGAATTGGCGAATCAAGGGTTGGATGCGCGTTGCTTTGTGGCCATGCGTTACTGGCATCCCTTCACTCGGGAAGCCGTCGCGCAACTCGACGCCGCCCAATGCGACGAGGTGGTTCTGCTGCCGCTCTATCCGCAGTACTCCTCGACGACGACAGGCAGCAGCCTCAACGAGTGGCAGCGACAGTTCCGCGGCCATGTTCCTGTACGCAACGTTGGGCACTTCTATCAGCATCCGATGTATTTAGACGCTGTCGCGGAAAAGGTCGACGAGGCATTGTCACGCTTCGAATTTCCGTCCCGGGTGGAGATTGTTTTCAGCGCGCACAGCATTCCCATGTCGATCATCGCCAAGGGCGACCCCTACCAACGGCAGATTGAACATACAGTTCGACTTCTGATGGAGCGTGCTGGGTGGCCGAATCCTCACCGCCTTTGCTACCAGAGCAAGGTAGGCGCAAGCAAGTGGCTGCAGCCTTCCCTGCACCGGACGTTGCGCGACCTGGCCGATGAGAGAGTGCGGGAAGCCTGCATCGTTCCAGTGGCGTTTGTTTCCGACCATGTTGAAACCCTGGGCGAGATAAACCACGAAGCGCGCGAGGAAGCGGCGCGGCTGGGAATTACGCAATTCGAGATGAGTTCGGGTTTGAACGATTCTCCGAAATTTATATCGGCATTAGGGCAGTTGGTGTTGCAAGCGCTTGGGCATGCAGCTCATCCCTACGCCTCGATTCATACGACACATGAACAAGTTGCGCCGCCACAGTTGCTGGCGACCGCTGGAGATTAGAGACGAGTCTTTAGAAACAGGAGGTCATTCATGACGGTTCCGGGAAGTGAACCACCGAACCCGAGTCCGAATCCAGACCCGGCGCAACCTGCGCCGAAGACTCCGGTAGATGCCACGAAATATGTAGGCACGCCGGCGGTGGGAACCTCAAAGGCGGCGGCATCCGCCGGGCTATCGTCCACAGGTCCATCGAACACCGAGGTGGACCGGAGACGCCGCCGGCTGGTGTGGGTGGGCGTGACAGCATTCCTGACTGCGTGGTTTCTGGCTTTTTTCCGTTTCTTTCTTCCTCGCACTCTTTTCGAACCTAACTCGGTTTTCAAGATTGGCTATCCCTCAGAGTTTGCCCTTGGTGTCGATACCAAATTTCAACAGAAATATCGCATCTGGGTCGATCGCACGCCGGACCGAGTCTTCGTAATCTACGCTCGCTGCACGCATCTAGGTTGCACCCCAGATTGGAAGCCCAGCGAAAACAAGTTCAAGTGTCCATGCCACGGCAGCGGTTATGACAGTGAGGGAATCAATTTCGAAGGCCCGGCTCCGCGTCCAATGGACCGGGCGCATGTGGAACTGGCACCCGATGGGCAGATCATTGTCGACACTTCACGGTTGTACCAGTGGCCAAAGGGACAGCCCAGCAAGTTCAACGATCCCGGAGCGTTTTTGACCGGAGTATAGGTTTGGTAGCGCCGGTCTCCCGCCGGCTTTTCGCACGTAGTCAAGAGGCAATAATGGCTGACGAAAATAATCCGAATGGCAAGAACGGCAAAGTGGGGTTAGTCGACCGCGTCAAAGAAGACATTCAGGCGATGAAGGTCGACATTCCTGCGAAGGCGAAGGAGCAGATCGAGGGACTGAAGGATCCGACCAAGACTCAGGTCTATACCTCAATCTTTCGCCACAAGCACGATGACACGCCGCGCAACCGGGCGCTGGGCGTGCTCTCCAACGTGTTCCTGCATTTGCATCCGGCGAAGATCAACCGTGATGCCGTGCGCTACAGCTACACCTGGGGGATGGGCGGGATTACGTTCTTTCTTTTCATCATCCTCACCTACACCGGCGTGCTGCTGATGTTTTATTACCATCCGAGCAAGGTGCAGGCATTTCGCGATGTGCTCTATCTCGAGCACGACGTGCCCTTCGGAAAGATTCTGCGCAACATGCACCGCTGGGCTGCTCACTTGATGGTGATTGGCGTGTGGTTGCACATGTTCCGGGTATTTCTGACGGGGTCATATAAGAAGCCACGCGAATTTAACTGGAACATCGGCGTGCTGCTGCTGGTGTTTACTTTGTTGCTTTCGTTCACGGGATATCTGCTGCCCGACGATCAGCTTGGATTCTGGGCCGTAACGGTCGGCACAAACATGGCTCGTGCAACGCCGCTGCTCGGGCATGAAGGGCCATTCGGATCGATGCTGGGTATGACTCCATACAACGACGTGCGCTTCGGATTACTGGGCGGATCGATCGTAGACGCAAATGCCTTGCTGCGGTCCTACATCTGGCACTGCATCGGAATTCCGATTGTCGCTTCGATCCTGATGATCGTGCATTTCTGGCGAGTAAGAAAAGACGGAGGAATTTCTGGTCCGGCACCCGTGATGCTGGAAGCGGAAGCCGACAAGCCGCGTAGAGGGCCGAAGGCCGCGGGAGAGTAGCGCCCGCAAGAAACAGCAGGTTCCTCACCGGGCTTTCGCCCGGTTCGGAATGACAAGACTTTTTCAGTAATCGACAACGAGAACTCTTATGGACTGGCGACAACTTTGGGAGATTTGCTCGGCTCCAGACAACGTTCCGATCGTAGGTTTGATCCCGCTGCTGGGTTTCTACATTTATCTGGCCTGGAAGCAGGCACACGCCAATGATGTGCTGATCGAGCAACTGGAAGGCGACGCCGCCCTGGCCAAGACGCATCACCGCAAGACCTGGCCGTTCAAGCCGGGCTGGCAAAAAGAAGTTCACGTCTGGCCTTTTCTCCTCCGTATTGAATTTCTCGCCGCGATTATCGTCACAATTATTTTGATGGTCTGGTCGATCACGCTGAATGCGCCGCTGGAAGAGCCCGCCAATCCGAACTTAACCATGAATCCCGCGAAGGCCCCGTGGTATTTCCTCGGGCTGCAGGAGATGCTCGTCTATTTCGATCCGTGGATTGCCGGTGTGGTAATGCCCACGATGATCATCATCGGCTTGATGGTCATTCCTTACATTGATACGAATCCGCTGGGCAGCGGTTACTACACGTGGAAGCAGCGCAGGTTTTCCATTGGTACTTTTTTGTTCGGCTTCATCATTCTTTGGATCGCGATGATCATCATCGGGACTTTCATAAGAGGGCCTGGTTGGCAATGGTTTTGGCCAGGCCAGACATGGGATCACAACCGCCTGATCTATGAAGTGAACCGTGATCTGCCGGATATCTTTGGGATCACATCGAACATGGCGAAGGCGGTTTTCGGCGCGATTGTGGTTGGCGGCTACTACCTGCTCGGAGGATTTCTGGTGTATTCGCTTTTCCGGCGATATATGGGGAAAGACTTTAAGCGGATGAGCCTGCTGCAGTTCTCCATCACCCAGTTTTTATTGCTTAGCATGGTAGCTCTGCCATTAAAGATGGGGCTGCGACTTTTGTGGCATATCAAGTATGTGTGGATTACGCCCTGGTTCAATGTCTGATTCTTGGCCGTAACCACACGAACAGCAGTTCCTCACCGGGCCTTGGCCCTGTTCGGAATGACAAACGCGGTTAAAGCGAGAGACATTTTCGGAGGAAGCGGTGCCTGAGAAACCCAACCCCGAGCAGGACCCGATCACAACCAAGTCGTACGCGGCTTATTACCTGATCGCGACCGTGATTCTGATGGCAACATTGTTCTGGGCTCTGTGGGACGAGGCGTGGGGCCAGCGTCCGTGGAAGGCTTTTCAGGAACACTGGAAAGACCGCTATACCTCGTTTCTGAACACCGCTCGCTCTAAATCATCCACGTCGGAAAAGGATGTTGAGCAAAATCCCGATTACGTTGCACTCAAGCAAGCTTACGAAAAGACTTATCAGGATTCGAAGGCACAGTCCGATGAGGCTCGCAAGAAACTCGATGACGCCAGCGCCCGACTGCTCGCAGTGCAAAGTGTATTCACGGACCGACGCGCCTATGTCAATGCGCTAACTTACGAGCTTGAAACCAGCACCAGCGATTCCGCGAGAGCAAGCAAGCGGAAGGAAATCAAGGAGTACAAAGAGAAGAAAGCAACGGTGGAGTTCCCCGATGGAACAAAACAAGCCTATGACTTCGAGGAACTGGAGAAGAAGTACAACGAGATTCGGGATGAGCGCACGAAACTAAGCCTCGAACTAGGCGACGTGTTGAAGCCTGTGACTGCGGCCCGCGCGAAGATTGACGAATATATCTCCGACGACATGGTCGACCTGACGCCGCAGCAAATCGATGGCCTGAAAAGACGGGCGACCGAATGGGTACCGGCGATTGTGCAGATTAACGTTGCGGATGCCAATATCGTCGACCGGTGCGAGTCCTGCCATATGAACGCGCGGGAGCCGTTAAAAGTCACTCCCGCCGCGATGATGTCAAAGGGTGAAAAAAAGCCTGATGAGTATGCGGACGCGTTTGGCAGCCATCCCGAACCCGAATTATTGAAGATTCACGATCCGGAGAAATTCGGATGTTCTCCCTGCCATCAAGGAAACGGCCGCGCCACCACGAGCGTAGAGAAAGCACACGGGAATTACGAGCACTGGCTGTGGCCTCTGTTCCCGAAAGAGAATTCCGAAGCGGGATGCCAGAACTGCCATGCCGCCGATATGGTGCTGGCCAGCGGCGATGTGCAGTGGCAGACGATCAACAACGGGAAGGATCTCTTTCGTCAGCGCGGTTGCATGGGCTGCCATCGTTACGAAGGCTATGACAAAGAACCCGAGGATTTGAACGCAGTCGGCCAGCAGATTAAGCAGATCGAAACACAAAAGAGAGAAAATCTGAAAGAGACCGCCTATCTGATGAAGCAGGCGGATGCCGCCGCTTCGAACGAAGAGGCGAATCGCCTGAATGGTAAGGCGGTCGATCTGCGAGTGGCAAACAGCAAGCTGGATGGGCGTTTGCAGCAACTGGACTACCAGTCCCACAGTCTGATGCAGGATATGAAAAAAGTCGGGCCCAACCTTAAAGATGCCCGGCTGAAATTGAATAAGAATTGGATTCCGGTGTGGCTGAAGAAGCCGACTGATTTCAGACCTAACACGAAGATGCCGAATTTTCGGCTCAACGATCATCAGATTCAGGCGATCTCGGCGTACATATGGCAGTCGGGATTTACCGATCCGCTCCCTAAACGCAAGCCCGGTAACGCGGCGCATGGCAAAGAATTATTTGAAACTCGCGGATGTCTGGCCTGCCATTCGATTGGCGAAGGCGAACAGACACAGGGTGGCACGTTCGCGGCAAATTTGTCGCGAGTCGGCGAAAAAGCAAACTACGATTACCTCGTTCGCTGGATTCACAACGCCCGCGAGCGCACGCGGCCTTACTGCCCTTACGAAAAGAAAGACATCGGTCCGGAGGACTACGCCAAGAAAGGACTTCCCTATCAGTTTGACCTCGATCACAGCCAGTGTCCTAACGACGGTCACGAACTGCAAGTACAGAACATGACGGTGATGCCGAGCCTGCGACTGACTCCGGAGGATGCGGAAGACATTGCCACGTATTTATTGACGCAAAAAAAACAGGAGCCGTCTTCCTATGCGGACGCCGCGTTCATGGATGATCCCAATTTGAAGGCTGAGGGGAAGAAGTGGGTACGTCACTTCGGCTGCTCTGGATGCCATGAGATCGCGGGCTTCGAAGATGAAGGACGCATCGGCACCGAACTGACTTACGAGGGAAGCAAACCGATCGAACGTCTCGATTTCGCCCTATTTACCACGTTGGCAGAGCGTGGAGGCAAGGATGCCGAGCCCATCAAAGATAAAGAAGATCTTGCACGTTTGCCTGATGGTCCAGCGACGGAGCCATGGTACGACCACAAAGGATTCTTCGAACACAAACTAGCCGAGCCTAATATTTATGACCAAGGCAAGGTAAAGGGCGAAACGGAAGCGCTGCGCATGCCCAACGTCCATCTCACCAAGGAACAGGTGCTTGATCTCACGACCTTCCTGATGGGAAGTGAAGAGACTTCCCTGCCCGCGAGTTATCAATACAAGCCGGGCGACGCGCGGCATGACATTCAAGAGGGCTGGTGGATCGTCAAGAAATACAACTGCATGGGTTGCCACCAGTTCATACCGGGTCAAAAAACCATTCTGATGGGATTGCAGCAGTATCAGGACAATCAAGAGCAATTGCCTCCCAAGCTTTTGACTGAGGGGGCGCGCGTCGATCCAGAATGGCTGCGCAAGTTCCTGTCGAACCCGGCGCTGAGCACAACTGACACGAACCGCAACGGCGTGCGGCCTTACCTGAAGGTGCGCATGCCGACGTTCTCATTCTCCGATAACGAATTGCGGAAGCTGGTACGCTTCTTCCAGGCGTTGTCTCAGCAACCACTGCCCTATATTCCTGAACAGGTGCCGGTTCTCACCGCAAAAGAGAGCGATATGGCACGCAGCCTGTTCTCGAGCACCGCGGCGCCTTGTTTGAAGTGTCACGCTACGGGAGATCCTGCGCATGACAAGATTGCTACGGCGCCGAACTTCTTGCTGGCAAAGGAACGCTTGAAGCCGGACTGGGTAGAACGCTGGATCACCGATCCACAGGCGGTGAGCCCAGGAACATCCATGCCTTCAGGACTATTCAAGCAGCAAAATAATCAGTGGGTATTTGCCGGGCCCACGCCGCCGTCGTTCCAGGGTTATGAAGGAGATCATCGCAAGCTGTTAACCGATTACATCTTCCAACTGACACCGGAAGAACAGCGGAAGGTGGCGGCGTCCATGCCCCGTGCAAAGACGGCAAGCGTTCATCAGCCTGGCAATCGCAAGCAGGCTGCTATGGAGTCCCATCACTCGACCAGCGGGGGTTCGCAGTAGAATGTGCTTGGAGAATCCGCTCGCGACACCGAAATAAGACATTTCTCAACTACTAAAGAAAGGGCGACATCATGAATAAGAAAAACAATTGGAGGATATCAGTCAGCGCGCTGGCCCTGTCCGGCTTGCTGCTGACTGTGGCGTGCAACAAGAATACAGAGCAATCCAGCAACACCATGGCTGAGAAGGAAGCGGCGCCCGCTCCGGCGGCTACGCCGATTGATCCGGCAACCGTCGCAACCGTAAACGGGGTTGTGAAGTTTGACGGCACCGCACCGAAGCCTTCGAAGATCGACATGAGCCAGGATCCGGCGTGCAAAGGTTCGAACGAAGCTGAAAACGAGGTTGTGGAAGGTGGCGATCTCGCCAATGTATTCGTGTACGTGAAAGATGGATTGGGAAGCCGCACTTTCGATGTGCCTAAAGACGCCGTTGTCCTTGACCAGAGCGGGTGCAAGTACCATCCACACGTGCTCGGCGTAATGGCGGGGCAGACGGTGCAGATCAAGAATGACGACCAGACCACACACAATATCCATCCCACACCGAAAGACAATCGCGAGTGGAATGAATCGCAGCCACCCTCATCACCGGCAATCGAGAAGAATTTCGCCCGAGAAGAGATTATGCTGCCGGTGAAATGCAACCAGCATCCCTGGATGAAGATGTACATCAACGTAGTGAAGAGCCCGTTCTATGCGGTTACCGACAAGAGCGGAAAATATGAAATCAAGGGCCTGCCGCCGGGCGATTACACGATTGCCTTCGTCCATGAGAAGCTAGGCGAGCAGGACCAGAAAGTTACGGTCGCACCAAAAGACTCGAAGACAGTCGACCAGAGCTTCAAGGCAGCGGCCGAGTAGCCATTCTGGGTTGTTAACATTGGGTTGTTAACAAATCGAGTGAGCGGAGCAGGGTCGCTTTTAAGCGTGCGACCTGCTCTGCCTCTCGAACCCATCGATCCAAGGGGCATTTTCTGAAAGCGACTGCGATAATTTATAACCGTGGGCATCATCGGCTCGCGACTTTCCTCGCATGCTGGACCTTCCTCCTGATTATTGCCGGCGCTCTGGTCACCAGTAACGACGCTGGCCTTTCTGTTCCGGACTGGCCCACTTCGTTCGGTTCCTGGTACAAAATTCCAAAGCTCGTCGGGGGTGTCAGGTTCGAACACACTCACCGCATGATCGCGCAGGTCGCGGGACTGCTCACGATCGTCCTTGCGGTGTGGATCTGGCGCGCCGAAAAGCGGCGCTGGCTGCGGTTTTTGGCATTAGGCGCTCTCGGAACGGTAATCGCCCAGGGAATTCTTGGCGGTATCACGGTGTTGTTCTACTTACCTCCGGCCGTTTCGTCGGCGCATGCGGCGCTGGCGCAAACATTTTTTTGCATCGCCGTGGCAATGGCAATATTCACCAGCAGGAAATGGATCGAAGAGCAACCGCGAACACAGGTCGACCAGCGGCGTCCGAGCTTATTTACTTTGACGCTGCTATCAATTTTTGTGCTCTACGTCCAACTGATTCTCGGAGCCATGTTTCGCCATCACGGCCTGAGTTGGTGGCCGCACGTTTTGAACGCTGTGCTTGTGTCATTCGTGCTGGCCTGGACCGCGATCCGGGCGATCTCGGTCTATTCGCACATCGACGCGGTAAGGCGCCCAGCCGTCATTATGATTTCGTTGCTCATTATGCAGCTCTGCCTGGGCTTTACGGCGTTTCTGACGCGAGTGGCTTGGGGCAGAAACGCGGTGCAACCAGAGCTGCCGATGGTGGCATCGACGGTGGCGCACGTGGCCGTAGGAGCACTGCTGTTGGCGACGACGGTGGTTCTCGCGATCCAAGTGTGTCGTCAGGTTCCGGTGGCCTTTGAAGAGCGCGTGTCTCAAGCGCAGCGGGACGCTTCGGTTGCACGACCATAGCGGTTGGCGTTGAGGAGTTATTTGCCGCTTTTTTTCATTTCCACTGTGTTCTAGAGCTTCTCGTCGTAAACTATTAATGGGTTCAACGCAGGACACTCTTGGCATCCAAAGTTTCCGCATTCGCCGACGCCGCCCCGGAAGTAGTCTTGCCTTCCGCCGTTGCCGCAATTTCAGTGCAAAACCTGGTGCACCGCTATGAGAATCGTACCGCCCTGAACGGTGTTTCATTCGACGTGCGGCCAGCCGAGTTATTTGGTCTGCTGGGCCCTAACGGCAGCGGGAAAACCACTCTTTTTCGAATTCTTTCCACATTGATGATTCCGAGCGCGGGGCGGGCAACCATCATGGGCTGCGATGCAGCCCGTGAACCAGAGCGGCTGCGGCGGCAAATCGGCGTGGTCTTTCAGGCTCAGAGCGTCGATCTCAAGCTCACAGCCTACGAAAATCTTTGGCATCAGGGACATCTCTACGGTCTGCGTGGTGCCGCATTGAAGAAGCGGATACGGGAAATCCTTTCGCGCGTCGGTCTCGCGGATCGCGCTCAGGAACTGGTGGAAACGTTCTCTGGCGGGATGCAGCGTCGGATTGAGTTGGCCAAGGGATTGTTGCATCATCCAGGCGTGCTGCTGCTGGATGAGCCAACCACCGGCCTTGACCCCGGGGCGCGGCGTGATCTCTGGCAATACTTGCAGATGTTGCGCGACGAAGAGCACGTCTCCGTCCTGGTCACTACACACTTGATGGAAGAAGCCGAGCGCTGCGACCGGCTTGCAATCATCAGCGAAGGCAACCTGGTGGCTTTGGGAACGCCTGCAGAATTAAAAAGCGAGATTGGCGGTGACGTGGTCCTGTTCGAGGCGGCTCAAGATGCGCGCCTGCTGGCTGAGCACATTCAGACGACGTTTCATGTGGATACGACCGTCCTCGAAAACCAAGTGCGGATAGAACACAGGGGCGCGCACCGTTTCGTCACGGAAGTGGTTGAGGCTTTTCCCGGAGAGATTGAAGCTTTGTCCATTAGCAAGCCGGCACTCGAGGACGTTTTCATTCGCCGCACCGGGCACAAATTCTGGAGTGAAAAGAACGAAGAACAGTTGCAGTCGACTTCTAAAAATCACAGGAGGTAAATTTGCTTCCAATGATTCTTGCTCTTTCTCTTGTGCTTGGCATTCTTCCCTTGCTGGGCGTGGCTTGGACGCTGATGAGCGGAATGATCACTACCGTGGATGGGCTGTTCATGAGCCTGATCCTGCTCACCCTGTCCGGGGTATTTATGTTGAACGCGTACTGGGAAATGCGCGACATGGGCATGATCGGCAAGAAGAAGGCCGTAGTGCCAGCGCCTAAACCTCCAGTAGCGAAAGCGAGTTAACTTCGTGGCTACTCAGACCGCCGGTTTATCGCGACCAGTGGCACCAACTTCTGCAGGGATACTACTGCCTGCCTTTACTTTGTGGTGGCGGGAGGTTGTGCGATTCTACCGGCAGAAATCGCGCGTAGTCGGCGTATTAGCGTCGCCGCTGCTTTTCTGGGTAGTGATCGGCTCCGGATTCGGCACGTCGTTCCGCTCCGGCGGGGGGCAAGGCCAGCAGAACTACTTGGATTACTTCTATCCCGGCGCGCTAATCATGATCGTCCTGTTCACCTCGATTTTCGCGATGATGTCGCTCATTGAGGACCGCAAGGAAGGCTTCCTGCTCTCGGTGATGGTTGCTCCGGTACCGCGCTCGGCCATTGTATTAGGCAAGGTTCTCGGTGGGACGACGCTCGCAGCAGTTCAGGGAATGATCTTCCTGGCCTTTGCACCCTTCGCTGGTGTGCATCTCAATCTTTTGCAAGTTTTATTGGTGGGCATCGTAGTCTTTCTGGTTTCGTTCGCGCTGACCGCACTGGGATTCGCCATTGCATGGCCAATGGATTCTACTCAAGCCTTTCACGGCATCATCAATCTGTTCCTGATTCCGCTGTGGCTGCTCTCCGGCGCCATGTTTCCCATGGCCCGCGCCTCCGGATGGATTCGCGTCGTGATGTACATGAATCCGCTCACCTATGGAGTTGAAGCGTTGCGCGCCCTTCTGTATCCCGCGATGGACACGCCTTTCCCTCTGCCCTCCTCGATGGCGACGCTGCTTCTGTTTTCACTTGTCATGTTTGGACTTGCATTCCTGATGGCCAATCGCCGTACCACGAGGCCTGCCGCCTGATCGGCAAGATATGATCGCTGAACAATACGCCTACTTCCCTGTCCTGATAGCCAGTTTGAACGGAGCCAGCGCGGTGCTGCTGCTGATCGGGCGCAGCTTGATTATGCGCGGAAAGATTGCTGCACATCGGGCTTGCATGATCGCCGCCGTAGCCTCCTCGGCGCTATTTCTTGCGTGCTATCTGTATTTTCACTATCAGGTTGGCGATATTCGCTTTCTGGGCGATCACTTCTGGCATGTGATCTATCTGATCGTCCTCATCCCCCACGTCACGCTGGCCATCGTGATTGTTCCGCTGGTGTTCATCACGTTGAGCCGCGGATTGCGGGCTCGGTACGATAAGCATCGCGCCATCGCCCGCTGGACTTGGCCGCTGTGGATGTACGTCAGCGTGACGGGAGTGCTGGTTTATTTCATGCTGTATCGCTGGTTTCCGCATAGCTAAGCTCACCATGGAAGCGCAGAGACACGGAGACCAACAAAGAAAATGGGGGGACAATGAAGATTTATCCTGTGTTCCTCCGTACCCTCTGTGTTGAAGATCTTGACCTATGTCGATTGTGAGACTGAAAGTTGACGTAGCCGGCACGGTAGGCGATGAAGCCTGGCGCGAAATCAAGCAGTTCGATCAGATCCAGAGCGCGGACTTCGGCCCGCAGTTCGGCAGCGGCGGGCGGTGTAACCACGCTCCCAATGCGCCGCACGCCGAGGGGGAATGGATCGGAGCCGAAATCCGGCTCCTGACGCCGCTTTTAGCGCAGTATGCAGTATCGCATTATCTGGAGCAGGAGCGAGTGCTCGACGCCGATGTGGTCGAATAGTTCGCTAGCGGTTCTGCTATATTGCTGATCTGTGTTGGAATCAGTGCCCATCCCGGCTTCAGCACCAAGCGATGATTCGCTCCCGCCTACGGGCGCGGCCGGAAGAACGAAACGTCGTGTACTAGCGGCTGTGCTTTCCGCCGTAGTGCCTGGAACGGGACAGATTTATCTGGGACAGCGGCGAAGGGCGACGTTTCTTCTCCTGTTCTTTTTCTTTGTCATTCTCGGGTTTTGGCCAATGCGTTTACTCCAGTTCCTTTGGAGTTTCGCCATGCTAGCGTGGGCCCTAGTTGGATTGCTTTTCTACTCTACCGCCGCGGCGCTGCTTACCCGGGACAGTCCTCCTGCTGGCGCCCCCTCCAGGTGGTGGCTACTTCTCAGTGTGGCACTGACATATGTCGGCTTTAACTTGATTTGTACATCATTGCTCTTCGCCACAGGATTCCGCGCAATGGAATTCCGCTCGTCGGCGATGGAAACAACGCTGCTGAAGGGCGATAAGTTCATGATCGACAGGAGCTATTACCGACGCCACTTCTGCAACCGCCAGGATCTTGTGGTCATGCGCAGGGAGGACTTTCTGACGGTAAAACGCGTGATCGCCGTTGCCGGCGATAGTATCGAAGGACGGAGCCAGCAAATTCTTCTGAATGGACACCTTTTGGATGAACCCTTCATTCAGCACACGATGCAAGTCGGCACAAACCCGAAGCAGGATACGTTTGGACCGATTACCGTGTTGCCTGGAAGGTATTTTGTCATGGGCGACAATCGCGATCTGAGCCTTGATAGCAGGAGCCCGGAATTCGGCCAAGTCGACGGGGATGCCATCGTTGGCAGGCCACTTTACATTTATCTATCGCAGAGTTGGTCCCGCAACGGCAGAAGGTTGTATTAGATCCGTTCCAGCGTCTCGAGTAAAAATGTCTGATTCCACTATCGTCGAAGAATCCAAGAAGGTGCGCCCCGGCATGTCCCGTACCCAAAAGCTTCTCTTCTTCCTGGTCGCGTGGCTGATCTGCCTGATGCCGTTCCTGTTCTGGTGGAACACATGGTTTGGGCGAAAACTTTCTGACCAGCAGTTGAACGAGTATCTGCACGATGCGAAGAAACCGCGGCACATCCAGCAGGCGCTGGTGCAGGTAGGAGAACGCATTACGCGGCACGACGCGACGGCCAAACAATGGTACCCCGAGTTGGTGCAGTTGGCGGGCGATCCCGTCGAAGAAGTGCGCAACACCGATGCCTGGATTATGGGACAAGACCCAACCGGCGCGGGCTTTCATGAGGCGCTGCTGAAGATGCTGAACGACCCCTCGCCGATGGTTCGTGGCAATGCCGCGTTATCGCTGGTGCGATTCGGGGACGCAACCGGCCGTTCGCAGATCGTGGCACTGTTGCAGCCGGCACAAATTTCTTCTCCGCAATCCGGCCGCATCGTCGATAGCGACCGGCCGGGCACTTCAATCCATCAGGGCGGTTTGATCGCCAAAGTGCAATATGGAAACGAGCAGACTGCGGAAATTCGTTCCCCGATTCCGGGACGAATCCGTTCAGTAGCCGGAACCGGCGCGAACGTTGCGGCTGGAGCGGAGATTGCGGTGGTCGATCCCTCAACTGAACAAGTGTGGGAAGCGTTGCGCGCCCTCTATCTGATCGGCCAACCCGACGATCTTCCTGCCATTCTTCCCTACGAGCGCGATCTGGCGGATATTTCGAATGACGTGCGGCAGCAGGCTGTAGAGACGGAGAAGGCGATTCGGGATAGGGCCTCTAAGCCGTCCAATTAACCTCAACGACGAACGAAGAAATGACGCAGACAATCGCCCACGTTTCCCTGGTTGTTCGGGAGTATGACGAGGCGATTGCATTTTTCACGCAGGTTTTGAGTTTTGCGTTGGTCGAGGACACTACCGCCATTGACCGCGAGGGTAATTACAAACGGTGGGTTCTAGTCCGTCCTCCTGGATCTCGAGGCACCGACCTGCTGCTTGCGCGAGCGTCCACTCCCGAGGAGGAAAGCCGCATTGGCAATCAGGCCGGTGGCCGCGTGTTCCTATTTCTTCACACAGACGATTTCTGGCGGGACTATCGAGAGATGGCCTCGCGTGGCGTGAAATTTGTGCGTCCGCCGCGCGATGAGCCCTATGGGACCGTAGCCGTGTTTGAGGATTTATACAGCAATCAGTGGGATCTCTTGCAGGTGGCAGGCTCCGGGGGCTAAAGCTCCCAAACAGTCGGGCGGCCTGAGCGGCGCGGCTTAAGCTGCGCCCTTTCAAAGCAATTCTAAATCGCCATTGCTCCCACTTCTTTTTCCACTTCGGTGGTTTCCACCATTGCGATGGCATCCCACGGACAACCGTCAAGGAAGCAGCCGTCCGGACCTTTGCTGAGACATTTCTTGCAGCCGATGCAGAGAATGGGATCGATTGCGATGCGGCCGAACGGCGTGGCGTCTTCGTCGGGAACCCAGAACATGCAATCTTCGACCGGACAATATTCCACGCAGGCCGGCGAACCGGCGCATCCGGTGCAGCATTCGGTGATGACGGCGAGTTCCTTCGGCTTCTTCTTGCGGGGCGTGGTCAGGCCCTTGGACTTCGGTTCCCATTTCATCTCGTCGGGAACCATTCCGACAGCTTTGGTGGCGCCGGGTGCAGGAGGCATGGCCAAGATTATAACGCGGATTCCGCGATTCAGGCATATTCGTCTTCCGCAGTTCTGGACTCTAATTCGCCTCAACGTTCGAAGAAATTCCATCGCAGCCGCCGCCCCCAAGTCGTAGGTTGGTGATTGCCACGTTTGGTACCACTTTGCAGTGTGCCTGATTGCTTCGGTGATCGCTTTGCTTCGATGGTCAGGTCCTGTGCCCCCAGTCCGCAAACTAGACTGGGCACAATTTATCGTCTGCGGAGTGCTTTCCGGGGTGTTCCTATTGACCTCGAAGTCTGTTTCTCCGGAAGATAACCGAAAGCGAATGACCGGTTTGCTCGTGCTGTTTCTTGTATTCCAGCTGATCGGCGCTGTTCTTCAATAAAGCGGAGTCGCTGACGCGCGCCCAAAATGGCACTCTCGCGTAGCAACGTGACAGCCAGCACAATTTCCACTCCGCCAATTCTGCTATAGTGAACCCCTGCAAAGGAGCACGCCATGGCCGGAAAGAGTCTCAACCGAGTTCAATTGATCGGCAATCTGGGAAAAGATCCCGAAATCAAATACACGCCGCAGGGCACGCCCGTGGCCAAGTTGACGATCGCCACCAACGAACGATTCAAGGACAAAGCCGGCGAATGGCAGGACCGCACCGAGTGGCACAACGTAGTGCTCTGGCAGCGCCTCGCGGAAATCGCCGGAGAGTATTTGAAGAAGGGCGGCAAAGTCTACATCGAGGGCCGCCTGCAAACCCGCTCCTGGGACGACAAAACCAGCGGCCAGAAGAAATACATGACCGAAGTGGTGGGCAGTGACCTAATCCTGCTCGGCGGACGCGGTGAAGGCGGCGGCGACTTCAAGGAAAGCTCACGCGGCGCGTCAGCCGGTGGTGGCAATAACTTCGACCAACGTATTCCGGAGCCCGAACATGCCGGCGCCGCGTCCGGGCCGATTACGGATGAGGACATCCCGTTCTAGAAGCCAGCTGCGCGTAGACCTGGCTCGCAGCCAACGCCGTCGACATTAATGCGCAGCGGGCGCGGCGCCTTTCTTCGCTACTGCTTTCTTCAAGGCAAACACTATCGGCACGCACCCGAAGCAAGCCAGCGCCATATATCGGAAGTCATCCACGTAGGACCACAAACGCGCTTGTGCGGTGAGATCCAGATTGATCAGTCCATAGGCGCGCCGCAAGGCGGTGACGGAGGACGCGCCCTGCGTGGTCAAAAACGCCTGCAGGCCCTGGATGCTTCCACGGACTGAGATGCGTCCCGCATCGAGCGACGCCGCCAGTTCGTTCCGGTGCAGCTGTTCATGCCGCGCGACGATGGTATTGACCACCGAGATTCCGACGCTGCCTCCGATGTTTCGCAGCAGATTGTAGAGGCCGCTGGCGTTGCCAATCTCTTCGTTCTTGAGGAATGCCATCGAGGTGGTCGCCAAAGGCACAAAGATGCAGCCTGAGCCAAAGCCGCTGATCAGGATCGCCCACAGAAACGTCCACTGCCCAATGGAGAGATTCACTTCGCCGAACCACAGGCTGGCTACGCCGAACAGAGTAAAGCCGAACGCGATCAGCCACCGGTTATCCATTTTTGCGGTCAGGTAGCCGATGATCGGCATGGCAACAATCGCTCCGATGCCGCGCGGGCTTACCGCCCAGCCCGCGGCCAGCGCAGTGTAGCCCATCAGTTCCTGGTAGAAGAGCGGCAGCAATGTAATCAGCCCGTAAATCAGGGCGCCGAACAAGCCAATGAGCACACAACCTATGGCGAAGTTGCGATGCCGAAAAACTCGAAGATCGACCAGGGGCCGCTCGTGGCGAAACTCTCGAATCAGGAAGGACACGAAACTGGTAGCCAGGATCGCCGTGGCCCAGCGAATCCAGGTGGCTCCGAACCAGTCGTCTTCCTGACCTTTGTCGAGGATGATTTGCAGAGCCCCCAGCCAGATGGCCAACAGCCCTAATCCAATTCCATCAAACTTGCCCGGCTTCGCGTCCTTGATGTACGGAGGATCTACTACAAAGCGCGAGATCATGAATATGGCAAAGATGCCGACTGGAATGTTGATGTAGAACGCCCAACGCCAGGAGTAAGAGTCGGTGAGCCATCCCCCAAGGGTAGGCCCTAAAACAGGCGCAACCACCACTCCCAAAGCGAAGACCGCCATCGCCAACCCGCGCTTTTGTGGCGGGAAGGTTTCAAGCAGAATGGATTGCGATAGTGGCTGCAGCGCTCCTCCTCCGGCACCTTGAACCGCGCGCGCGATCAGGATGAAGGCCAGGCTGGTCGATGCTCCACAGGCGAAGGAGGAGATGGTAAAGATTACGATGCAGCTGATTAGAAATCGCTTGCGCCCGAAGCGCAGCGAGAACCACGAACTTGCCGGCAGGATAATGGCATTCGCGACCAAGTAACTGGTCAACACCCAAGTGGCTTCGTCGTTGGTTGCCGACAAACTGCCGGCGATGTATGGCAGGGCGACGGCGGCGATGGAGGTATCTAGCACCTCCATGAACGTCGCCAGCATGACGGCGATCGCCACCAGCCAGGGATTGCCGCCGCCTGGAGCGGAAGCGCTGCGTGCCGGTGGTGGCGTCATCTATTTTCTTGCCCCAAGCTCTTGCCCGAGCCCTCAGGTACGGAATGCGCTCTTAGAGATGCGATAAAGGGGTGTCAGGTTTCAACGTGTTTGGATGGAGCCTGGATTTCGCAGCATGGCAGCCATTGTCCCAAGATCGGCTATGATGGCTAGCGGAGATACTCGTATGGCCGAACAACTAGCCGACAAGAAATGTGTTCCCTGTCGCGGAGGCGTGCCTCCTCTTAAGGGGAAAGAACTGGAGGCGCTACACAGGGTAGTGCCGCAGTGGAACGTGATCGACGAGCATCATCTGACGAGAGAATACAAATTTCCCGACTTTGCCGAAGCCCTAAAGTTTGTAAATCGAGTCGGAGCGCTGGCAGAAGAGCAAGGGCACCATCCCGATATTCTGCTGGCATGGGGTAAAGCTGCGATTACCCTCTGGACGCACAAAGTTGACGGCCTCACCGAGAGCGACTTCATTATGGCCGCGAAGATTGACCGGCTGTCTGCGACCCCGGACGCAACTTGATCTTGAGGTCTTCGGCGATCTGCCTGCCGTGGAAGCGGCCGTTTTCATTTCGTTAGTGCGCGATCCAGCCACGATCACACCGGCAACATAAATTCCTGCCACATTGCTTTCCAGCGAGACTGGATCGCACACTGGCCGATGCTGCTATGCCGAAGGTTCGATCCCCATACTGGGCGTCCGAGGCGGTCGGTGGCCGTGATGCTGAAGTCGGTTGACTCTGGTTTCATTGCCAGCCTAAGATGCACCTGCCATCCGGCTAACCTAACCGTGTCGTATCCGTCTCAGCGACTGAGGAGTTGATCAATGAAACGATCGTTCAAGTTGTCGTTTCCTGCTCTAGCCGTCATTCTTTTCGCGGCACTCGCGTTGGCGCAGACTGATGAAATTGTTCCCAATGAGAATCTGGTCGTGGAGGGGATCCCGAAGATTCCGGCTGCACTAGCGGAATCCGTTGGGCGCTACAGCGAGTTCCGATCCGCTGACTTTTCGAGCTGGCACCCAACCCGGCGCGAGATGCTGATCGAGACTCGCTTCGCCGACACGCCTCAAGTACACCAGGTGAAATTTCCCGGCGGCGCGCGGACGCAACTCACGTTCTTCCCCGACCGGATCGCGGGCGTCGACTATCAGCCGGGCAATGGCGATTCCTTCCTCTTCGTCAAGGACGTTGGCGGAGGGGAATTCTACCAACTCTATCGCTACGACTTTGCCACCGGCGCTATCACCCTGCTCACCGACGGAAAGTCGCGGAACACGAACCCGCGCTGGTCGTATCAGGGTGACCGCATCGCGTACGGTTGCACCAAGCGCACAGGAAACGATGTAGATATCTGGGTGGTCAATGCGACTGACGCTGCAAGCGCGCGTATGGTGGCGCAGATGGAGGGAGGCGGGTGGACCGTTTCCGACTGGTCGCCGGACGGCAAGCAGCTGCTGGTGACAAACCTTGTGTCGGCGGCAGAGAGCTATGTTTGGCTGGTGGATGTGGCCTCGGGGAAAAAGGACCTATTGACGCCGAAAGCGACCGAGACCGTGGCCTACAGCAATGCTCGCTTCTCCAAGGATGGCAAGGGCGTCTACTTGACCAGCGATCAGGACGCGGAATTTCAGCGCCTGGTCTATATGGATCTAGGCAGCCACAAGATTTCCGTTCTGACTCCGGCGCTGAACTGGGATGTAGACGAGTTCGACCTTTCCCAAGACGGTCGCTGGATTGCTTTCGAAGCTAATGAAGATGGGATCAGCGCTCTGCATGTGCTCGATGCCAAGACCAACAAGGAAGTTACGGTGCCCAGGCTGCCTGTTGGTGTGCTGTACGGCATAACCTGGCGCAACCATAGCACGGAGCTGGCTTTTTCACTCAGCACAGCCAGCCAGGACTATGATGCCTACTCTCTGGATATGGCTACCGGCAAACTGGAGCGTTGGACCTACAGCGAGAGTGGCGGTCTCAACACTTCAGGATTCGCCGAGCCAAAACTGATTCATTGGAAGTCGTGGGACGAGCGCTCGATCTCGGCGTTCCTGTATAAGCCTCCGGCAAAGTTTTCCGGCAAGCGGCCTGTAATTGTAGACATTCATGGCGGACCGGAAGGCCAGGTGCGCGCTGATTTTCTGGGGCGCGATAACTACTACATCAACGAACTGGGCATCGCGATGATTTACCCGAACGTCCGCGGCTCGACTGGTTACGGCAAGTCGTTTCAGAAGCTCGACAATGGATTCCTGCGTGAGGGATCGTATAAGGACATCAATGCTTTGCTCGACTGGATCCAGACACAACCTGACCTCGATGCGGGAAAGGTCATGATCACCGGTGGGAGTTATGGGGGATTTATGACCCTGGCCATCGCGACCAATTACAACGACCGCATTTGTTGCTCTGTCGATGTAGTGGGACCCTCGAACCTGGTGACCTTCCTGGAACACACTTCTGGTTACCGGCAGGATCTGCGGCGGGTAGAATATGGCGACGAACGTGATCCGAAAATGCGCGAATTTCTGGAGCGGATCGCTCCCGCCAACAACGCCAAGAACATTACCAAGCCGCTGTTCGTCATTGCCGGGCAGAACGATCCGCGGGTTCCCCCCAGCGAGTCGGCGCAGATGGTTGCGGTCGTGCGGCAAAATGGAACTCCAGTGTGGTGGCTGCTGGGCAAAGACGAAGGGCACGGCTTCGCCAAGAAGAAGAATCGGGACTATCAGTTTTACGCGACGGTGATATTTGTGAAGGAGTACTTGCTGAAGTAGCGCAGACGGTCCCTAAGACTTCGGCCGGAGTTTAATCTTCAGGTCCTCGGCAATCTGCCTGCCGTGGAAGCGGCCGTTTTCGATGAAGATTTCGTTGGTGCGCGATCCAGCCACGATCACACCGGCAACATAAATTCCTGCCACATTGCTTTCCAGCGAGACTGGATCGCACACTGGCCGGTGCTGGTCCGCCGAAAGCTCGATCCCCATACTGCGCAGAAAATCGTAGTCAGGATGATAGCCAATAAGCGCGAGCACGAAATCGTTCTTCAGGCGGAGCGGCCCGCGGGGAGTGTTAATCACCACGTGGTCCACGCCAATTTCCTGGACCGTGCTGTTAAAGTAAGCTTCGATTTCGTTGCTCTTGATGCGATTTTCGAGATCGGGCTTGATCCAGTATTTGACGTGGTGGTGCAATTGCGTACCGCGATAGACGAGTGTGACGCGCGCCCCATGCCGCCACAAATCCAGTGCAGCAATCGCGGCCGAGTTCTTGCCCCCGATTACCAGTACATCGGTGTCATAGTAGGGATGAGCGTCTCCGTAGTAGTGAGAGACCTTGGGCATGTCTTCGCCCGGAATGCAGAGCTGATTGGCCAGGTCGTAGTAGCCGGTGGAGACAATTACTTTGCGGGTCTTGTAGTCATGAGGGCGTCCGACGCGGTCGGTCGCCGTGATGCTGAAGTTTCCATCTTCGCCCATGACCGTCTTGACCCATTCGTACTGGCGAATGTCGAGATGATAGTGCTCCGAAACCTTGCGGTAATACTCCAGAGCTTCTTCGCGAGTGGGTTTTTGCCGGGCCGTCGTGAAAGGGATGTCTCCAATTTCAAGTAGCTCCGGAGTGGTAAAGAACAACATATTGGGCGGATAGTGATACAGCGAATTCACCAGGCAGCCCTTATCAAGAATGATGACGCGAAGTCCGATCTTCTGGGCCTCGATGGCACAGGCGAGGCCGGTAGGCCCGGCGCCAATTACCAGTACGTCGGTGTGCTGCTCGGGGTCCAAGCGAACTTTGGCCTTGGACAGAGTCTCGATGTCTTCGGCAGTGAGAACGTTGGGCATGAATGTTGACCGTCGTGCCCGCCAGCGAAGAGCGCGCAGAGATCAGAGACCGATGATTCTAGCATGGACGAGTTCGATTGCTTTTCATCACCAGCAAGCGTGAGCTGGCACAGAGTCCGGTGTGCGCTCCGCGTTATAATCTCCGGTTACTTCATTCATCTCCAACACGCTAGTTTAGGACCTATTATGCCAACTGCTACCGATCCCACCAGTCCAATGCGCATTGAATCCGACAGTATGGGAACAATCGAAGTTCCGAAAGATGTTTATTGGGGGGCGCAGACTCAGCGGTCGCTCTTGCACTTCAACATTGGCCGCGACACCATGCCGCCGGAATTGATTCGCGCGTTTGGCATCCTGAAAAAGGCGTGCGCGCTGGTGAACCAGGATCTGGGGAAACTGCCGCCTGACAAGGCGAAGCTAATTTCACAGGCTGCCGACGAAGTGATTGCGGGCAAGCTCCACGATCAGTTTCCGCTGCGCATCTGGCAGACGGGTAGCGGCACGCAGACCAACATGAACGTGAACGAGGTCATTTCGAACCGCGCTATTGAAATCGCTGGCGGAGAGAAAGGATCAAAGAAGCCGGTCCATCCCAACGACGACGTAAATATGTCCCAGTCGTCGAACGATACGTTCCCTGCGGCGATGCACATTGCCGCCGCGGATCGTGTAAAGAACACGCTGATTCCCGCCATCAGGACGGTGCACGATGCGATTGCGGCCAAGGCCAAACAATTTCAGGATGTGGTCAAGATCGGCCGAACGCACCTGCAGGATGCCGTGCCGCTAACATTTGGCCAGGAGTTCGGGGGCTGGGCCAGTTTGCTGGAGCGCGACGTCAAGCGGCTGGAGCAGGCGCTGGAGGGCCTTTACGATCTGGCGATCGGCGGAACCGCCGTGGGGACGGGGCTGAACACGCATCCCGAATTCGCCGAGCGCGCCGCGAAGAAGATTGCCGAACTCACCGGATTGCCGTTTCGCTCTCACGGCAATAAATTCGCTGCGCTATCCGCTCACGACGAAATCGTCTTTGCCCAGGGCGCCATGGAAACGCTGGCGGCATCGTTGATGAAGATTTCCAACGATATTCGCTGGCTGGCTTCCGGGCCGCGTTGTGGGCTGGGCGAGATTTCAATCCCGGAGAACGAGCCGGGATCTTCGATCATGCCGGGCAAGGTGAATCCCACTCAGTGTGAGGCGATGACGATGGTCTGCGTGCAGGTCCATGGCGCGACCGCAGCGGTGGGGTTTGCCGGCTCGCAGGGAAACTTCGAACTCAACGTGTATAAGCCGGTCATGATTTACAACTTTCTTCATTCGGTCACACTGATTGCTGATGCCTGCCACGGTTACGTTGAATACATGATCAAGGGGATTGAGGTTGATCGCGCCAAGGTCGACTGGTACGTAACGAATTCTCTGATGCTGGTGACCGCGCTGGCGCCAAAGGTGGGATACGACAAAGCGGCGCAGATCGCCCATACCGCGCTCGTTGAACACAGCAGCCTGCGCAAGGCGGCCTTGAAGCTGGGCTATTTGACGGGCGAGGAGTTTGATCAGCTGGTGAGGCCGGAGAAGATGACGCGGCCATAAGGCGCCCGGCAAGATTAGGGGATAGCCTACTCTGTCTCTCTCACTACAGCCGCTTTAGCATTTTTTTTGGGGGTGGTCGTAATCACCACAACGCTCACCAAAACTAGCGACGTCCCCAGGATTGTCCGGGCCCCGAGCGCTTCTCCACCTAGAGCGTATCCGATCAGAACCGCAACGACTGGATTGACGTACGCGTATGTTCCAACTTTGGTTGGAGACTCGTGGTGGATGAGCCACACGTAAGCCGTGAAAGCGACAATCGATCCGGCAACGATCAAGTAAGTCAAGGCAAGCCACGTCTTGGACGAAACAGCCCTCACATCGAAAGCTGTGAATTCACCCAACATCGCTGCGGTCAGAACAAGCAGAATCCCCCCAACAAGCATCTGGGCACCAGAGCTCATCACCTTCGACTCCGGCAACGATAACTTGCGGGTGAGAATTGCCGCCAGCGACCAACTGATTGCGGCCACGACCAGGGCAACCGCTCCGGATGTGTCAATCGCACCCTGGCCGAAACCAGCGGAATGGCTGACCAGGACGGCTACGCCGCAAATCCCAACGAGGAGCGCGAGTCCCAACCGAAGCGTCAGCTTCTGCGTCCGCAAGAGGAGAATCTCGGCGAGGGCGATGAAGACCGGAATTGTCGCCATCATGACCGCCGCAATCCCTGAAGGCACACGCTTCTCCGCCCAAAAGAGCAATCCGTAGTCGAGCACGAAAATCAAGACGGCCAGAAACGAAGCCGCAGCCCACTCGCGACGTGTAGGCGAGGCTATGCCTTTCACGCGCATCCACGCATAAAGCACGATGCCGGCGACCCAGAACCTCATCCCAGCGAGCAAGAAAGGCGGCACCTCGCGTACCCCGACGCGAATCGCGAGAAACGTCGACCCCCACACTAGATAAATAATGGCGAAGGCCAGCAGGATCTTCCAACGGCTGGGATGGGCGCTCGCTTCCATAAAATGTTCCGCGTCCACTGCAGACGTCAGGACGATACTAAATTGGATCGCCGACCGTCGTTCGAGGAGGCACTTTCCCCGATGTAAACTTTCAATGGACAGAATCGGTCCCTTCGCTTGCGGGAAGCGAGTTCTGGCGGATCAGGTTGCGGAACCTACTTCTTCAGCAGGCTGGTGTGGCTGGCGGCGCATTGCCAGCGCCCTTCGGTGAATACCCAGGTATCGGTGAAGCGGCCGAAGTGCTCGTAGGGCTTTCCCTGGTAAGTTCCCTTGGTGTGATAGATTCCGACCACAACGGCGGAATCACCATACATGCTGACTTTCAGATCCTGAATCGTGAGACTGATGGGTTTGAACTGAGGGTCTTTGATATCGGCCAGAAATTTTGACTTGTCACTGACCTCGCCGTCCCACTCCGTGTTTACGAAAGCAGATCCGATCATGCCATCAAGAGCGCGGGAGTCGCGATTCACCTGGGCTTCGTTCCACAGATGTTCCATAACCAGCAGTTTGGTTTCCTGGGAGTCGTCTCTGGATTTTTGGGCGGCCGCGTGCCCCAGCGAAAACAAGGCTAACAAAAGGCAGCAGCATGTCGAACGGAGCATGATCTTACTCGTTCACCGCATCCCCACGTGAGGCGAACGCTGCGAAAGGATAGCAGGGCGCGGTAGGCCCTCGTTGACAGAAATGTATATTGACGATTACCAACGTCACTGAGGGTGGATCAGACGTCGACTAACTTGGCTCAACCGCTTAGTACGCCCAACGCAACAGCGCGGCGCCAACCGTAAAGCCCGCACCTACTGAAGCCATCAGGACGAGACTGCCCTTCTTCAGCTTGCCCTGTTCAATGGCCGTGTCCATGGCTAAAGGAATGGTACCGGCGGTGGTGTTGCCATAGCGCTCGATGTTGACGATCACACTTTCCGGGCGCAACCCGAGGCGGTCGGCGGTGGCATTGATAATTCGAAGATTCGCCTGATGAGGAATGAAGGCATCAATATCGGAGCCTTTTAGCCCATTGCGTTCGAGAAGCTTCAGACAAGCATCGGTTTGCTTGCGCACGGCAAACTTGAAGACCTGCTGGCCATCCTGATGGACGTAATGCATTTTCTTGTCTACGGTTTCCCGGGTCGACGGATTCAGGCTGCCGCCGCCCGGCATGTAGAGATAGCAGCCACCCGAACCATCAACCTCGTGGATAAAATCGATCAGGCCGACGGAATCGTCCTCGGCGGCTTCCAGGATCACAGCGCCGGCACCATCGCCAAAAATTACGCAGGTGGCGCGATCGGTGTAGTCGATGATCGAGGACATTACGTCCGCGCCAATGACCAGAATTCGTTTGTGAGTGCCCGCGGCGATGAATTGCGCTCCCGTCTGCACCGCATAAATAAAGGCCGAGCAGGCAGCGGAAATATCGAATCCCCAGACGCCTGTGGCCCCTAACTTGTGCTGCACCAGGCAGGCTGTGGAGGGGAAAAACATATCAGGCGTAACCGTACCCACAATAATGGCATCGACGTCGCTCGGGGCCAGTCCGCGCTGGGCAAGAGCCTTCTTGGCAGCTTCGACTGCCAGGTCGCTGGTAGCCACTCCCTTCTCGACGATGTGGCGCTCGCGGATGCCGACGCGGGCGAGGATCCAGTCGTTGGTGGTGTCGACCATTTTTTCGAGGTCGGCGTTGGTGAGAAGTTTGGGCGGTACGTAGGTGCCAAGGGCGCTGATCTTCGCTCTGACACGGGTCGGTGTGGTCAATGAGAGCTCCTGAGTATGAGACTCAGTATTTTGCAGGATTGGAGGGCAGAATGTCTAACTCAGACGGATGGCGTGAGTGGTTCCACGATCAGTCATTCAGGCCACACGCTTTTCGTGCCGCATCCATTCGCGGACGAAATGCGGGCAGTCGCGGATGCCAAACTGGCGATCCTCTCCGCTCATGAGGTATTTAATGGCGGCATGATCCAGTTCCTCCAGATGAGCCAGGTCAAGAACCGGCCACAAGGCGCACTCAATCGCGGAAGATACAAGTTGATCGAGATAAGCGAGATGACCCTCAGACAGGGAGCCAGCCACCCGAATGGTCACACTTGGCGAAACGAATTTCGATGAAAGACCGCGCATTGTTGTCCCTCGATTCGCAAAACTCTTCTGCTTTGTGGTAACTAGATGAGACGAGGCAGCGGTGCTTTTCTTGCGCAAAGAGTTGTAAAGGAGTTGTAAAGGTTGGTCCCGGGAAGGGTGCAAAATAAGCCAGGCACCGGGGGCCCACTGCACACGCAAGAGCCCGTTACCGTTGCTTCCTTCCGGACCTGGCGGGGTTGGCGAGAGTACGTCGCGTGAGACCGATGCCTGACCTGAATCATTCTAGCAAACTCGGGCGGACGTTCTTTGGACGGCTCCGCATTACGATTGCCCTGGACAAAGGGATTGTGACTTTTGGTGCAAGAAAAACTCACGTAAGCCTTCCCTTCTTGACGGGAGTTGTCGAACAATAGGAGTCTGACCGGAAAACTCTATGTTATGCACGGTCCGGACACCTCGCTTTAACGATTGATGCCTCAGCCAGAACCACAACCCGGCGTGATCCCCCTGCCCCAGGCGATCAACAAATACTTCGAGCTATCTCTCTATTTGCTTGTGCTGATGGGGTTTGCGACATTGGCCAGCACCGGTGGTCTGGACCTGGCAACGATTCTGCTGGTGGGAACGGCATTGGCGGTCCGTGGCTTTTTGCTCGCGGAGCGCCGTCGCGTCGTGTTTTCGGAGCGCTGGACGACGCCCCTGACCATTGCTTATTTCGTTTTCTACGCCGCCGATTATTTTCTACTCTCCCGCTCATTTCTGGCGGCGACGGTACACCTTGTGCTTTTTGCCGTGGTCGTCCGCACGTTCTCGCTCCGGCGCGATCGCGACTATACGACGCTGGCGATCCTGGCGTTCCTGATGGTGCTGGCATCCGCCGTCCTGACGGTGGACAGTGTATTTCTGTTCTTCTTTGCCGGCTTCATGCTGATGGCAGTGGCCACGTTCATCCTCATGGAAATGCGGCGATCGCAACGAGCCGCGAAATTTCAGGCAAGACATTCGAGTGATGCCCACGAGCACCGCCATTTGGCTTTCTCGCTGGCGCGGGCCACTCCAGCGCTAGTGCTGATGATTCTGGTGGGTGCGGCGGCGGTATTTTTTCTCTTGCCTCGCATGTCCGCAGGCTACCTCGGTGGATATTCCTTCGGCAACGATCTTTCCACAGGCTTCAGCGATCGCGTGCAACTGGGACGGATCGGACAGATTCAGCAGTCCAACGCCGTAGTCATGCACATACAGATCACTGGGGATAAGAGCGGTCGGTATGGTCTCCACTGGCGGGGCGTGGCGCTGTCGAATTTCGATGGCAAGAATTGGTCGAATCCCCCTGGACAATATCCGTTGCAACGGGAGGCAGATGGAGCGTTTGCTGTACCGATGTTCAGCCAGGGAGTGGCTTCAACCAACGAAGGACCGCGTCAGGCGACGCCGGGAACAATTCCTCATCTGATTCATTACCGCGTGCTGTTGGAGCCTATCGGCACGAACATTTTTTTCCTTGCTCCCTGGGCTCGGCGAGTTATGGGAACCTATCGAGCTCTGGGCGTGGATGCGGGCGGAGCGGTCTATGATGGCGACAGCCAGCGGGCCGTCAGCGTGTACGAAGCGGACTCGGATCTGGCGGCACCGTCGGGGGCACAACTTCGGTCAGCGGGCGACTTGCTTCCGCCATTCGCTTTGCCATATCTGCGATTACCCCCCACGTTCGATCCCCGAATTCCGAAGCTGGCCGCGCAGATTTCCAGTGCGGCTCCTAACAACTACGACAAAGCCGTCGCGCTGGAAACCTATTTGAAGTCGCATTATGGGTATACCTTGCAGTTGCTGCGCACTCCGGTCGCAGACCCGTTGGCAAACTTTCTCTTCGAGCGCAAGCAGGGGCACTGCGAGTATTTTGCCTCTTCGATGGCAGTGATGTTGCGCACACTGCATATTCCATCTCGTGTGGTGAACGGCTTCCGTAGCGATGAATTTAACGATGTCACCGGCAACTACGTTGTCCGGGCAAAGAATGCGCATTCCTGGGTGGAAGCTTATTTCCCTGGCTACGGGTGGACCACCTTCGACCCTACGCCGGGCGGCGATGTCGCAACCCCCGAGGGCTGGGACCGGGCCATGTTGTATCTGGATGCGGCGCAATCGTTCTGGCGGGAGTGGGTGATCAGTTATGACTCGTCACACCAGTACATTCTGGGACAGGCGGCGCTGAGCGGGACGCGCAGTTCATGGGAAGGTATGCGAACCTGGGCAAAGCTGCAATATGCGCGCCTGATGAATTTGGCGCGACACAGCCAACGGGGTGCGGAGAAGTCGCCGGCTCGCTGGATTGCTGGGGGTCTGGCGGCAGCGTTATTACTCCTGGGATTGGGCAACCTGGGACGGATTGCCCGGATGATCCGCTTGCGGCGACTGCAGGCGCATCCCGAGCGATCACCGGATCAGGCCGCAGCGATGTGGTACGAACGCATGGCTCGGTATCTCGCTCGCCGTGGAGTAACGAAACCTGCGGGACAGACCGCACAAGAGTTTGTGCGTGTGATCGGCGATGAGCAGTTGCGGGCCCGGGTCGGGAATTTTACCGAGGCGTACGAATCGGCGCGGTTTGGAAATTCCGCCGACGACGCGCAACGTCTCCCGCAACTGTATGAAGAAGTGGAATCCGCAACCAGGAAGTAATCGGCCGGATTCGCCTTAACAGAGCGTTACGATCGCACCCCGGCACTGCTTGTATCGTCTGGAAATCTCCTAGAAATGCCAGACTACACCGCCGCCGACAAAATAATTGTGCTGGCGAGTCTTGCCCGTATCGGCCAATGGAAGATTCGGCGTACCAGAATAGAAATCGCGTACTTCGCCCCGAATGCTGAAGTGACTGAAGCGCTTCAGGAAGGGACTTACGTCCAGACCCAACCCGCCTTGAACTACACCAGTAGTTGATGAGCTTCCGGGATTGGGACCATAATAGTTGAGATTGCTGCTCTCACTGAAGTGGCCGAAACCGCCGCCGAAGCTCACCCACGGGGAAACTTTGGTCGCGGGAAATAGATTCACACGAACTGAAGGAGTAACAAATATCTGTTTATAATCCGAGGGAACGACGTCACCTCCGGAGCCGAGATCCTCATCCAGATTGAAAACCGCAGGCACTTCTGCCGAAATGGCATAGATTTCGGTACCGAAAAGCCGGCGGGCATAATTGATTTCAAAAGTGAGCCCTTTGCCAGAACGGACAAACGGATTGATGGTGGGCGCGTTCGGACCGTGAATTCCCTGGTCGCTGATGATGGTGCGGCCAAGAATGCCAGTTAATTCATTCTTCTCGTCCTGGGCCGCGGCGGAGCGCCCCAGAATACACATCCCCGTTATCAGGACTGCGATTACGACCTGTTTCCCAGACATTTCCCCTCCAGGATGCGGGATAGCTGCGTCGCTTCGGTACCGATAAGCCTAGCATGAAGCGGAGACTTTTGATCCACAGGTAGCTGCCTTTCGTGGTGCCCGAAGTGTTTTCAGGATTCTGTCCGTCCTGCATCCTCCAAAGAGTAGAAGAGTGGATCAGTATTCAGAGCTAGGCCCGGGAAAATGTTAAAATAGTCAGATTGCATGCCGTTGAAGAACCTTACTATCCCGCATCCCGAAAAAACGATTGCCCCGGTGGCCGAGGAAGCCCCGGGAGAGGTGCGTCCCCAGAAAATCGGGTTCGTCAGCCTGGGATGCCCAAAGAATCTTGTCGATAGCGAAGTGATGATGGGCTTTTTGACTCGCGCCGGAGCCGAACTCTCCGCCCGCGCCGAAGATGCCGATGTCATTGTGGTAAACACATGTTCGTTCATCGAGAGCGCGCAACAGGAATCGGTGAACACCATTCTGGAGATGGCAGGGCTCAAGACTACGGGGCGTGCGAAGAAGCTGGTGGTGGCGGGCTGTCTGGTTGAACGCTTTCGCGATGAGATCCGCAAGAGTATTCCAGAGGTGGACGCGGTGGTTGGCACCGGAGAGTTGCAGGAGATTCTCGCGGCGACCGGCATCGCGCCGGCTCCAATTCAAAGCGATTCTCCGTTCGTGGTGCTGCCCTCCCGGCCCGAGGGCGATGCACGGGCGGCGCAGGGACGATTTTCCCGCGGGCAATGGGACGGTGCGATTGCTGACCTGCCCAACTATCTCTACGACGACGAAACTCCACGCGTTCTTGCCACTCCGAAATCCACTGCGTACATCAAGATTGCTGAGGGCTGCGATCATCCTTGTACTTTCTGCATCATTCCACAGTTGCGTGGCCAATTTCGCTCTCGCCGGTTCGAATCCGTCGTAGCCGAGGCCGAGCGACTGGCGCAGATGGGTGTGCGGGAAATCACTCTGATCGGGCAGGACACAACCTGTTACGGAGAAGACTTCGGCCTGAAGGATGGTCTCGCACTTCTGCTGGAGAAGCTGGCCGCGATCGACGATCTGCGCTGGATTCGTTTCCTCTATGCCTATCCGAACAAGATCACGGGCCGGCTTCTGGAGACGATTGGAACTCACGAAAAGATTTGTTCGTACATGGACGTGCCGCTACAGCATGCGTCGGCCACCGTACTCAAACGAATGAAGCGGGGCGGCGGCGCGGAAGTTTTTCTGCGGTCCCTGGCCAGGATGCGCCGCGCAATTCCCGGGCTGACCCTGCGCACATCGTTCATCGTGGGCTTTCCGGGGGAGACCGAGCAGGAATTTGAAGAGCTGTGCGATTTTGTGAGCGAGGCCCAATTCGATTGGATGGGAACTTTTTCCTACTCCGACCAGGAAGGCGCCGACGCGTATGAATTGGGAGCAAAGCTCCCGTCCCATGAAATTGAGCGGCGCCGGAAGCACTTGATGGGAATCCAGCGGAAGATCAGCAAGAAGAAAAAGAAAACGCTGGTCGGCCAGGAGTTTGACCTGTTGCTGGAAGGAATGTCGGAAGAGACGGATCTGCTGATGGAGGGCCGTACTGCGATGCATGCGCCCGAAATTGACGGTAAAGTCTTCGTGAACGACTTCCCGGTGGACTCGGACCCTCAGCCCGGCGAGTTTTACCGCTGTCAGATCACGGAAGCACACGACTATGATCTGGTTGCGAAGATTCTGTAGTTCTGTAGCGATCGGTTTGCACCTTTGACTTAGCAAGCACGGGAACCTGTCTGGCCATGCCTCGCAATCGCACCCTCAAACTCCGTTGCCCGATCTGCAAGAAAGTCGTCAAAAGCGGCGACCCGAACTTTCCTTTCTGCAGCGACCGCTGCCGCACCATCGATTTGGGAAAATGGGCGAGCGGCGCCTATGTGATCCCCTCGCCCATTGCTGATGCAGACGAACAGATCCGGGAGGGCACTCCCGAAGACACGGACGAAGATTCGTGAAGCACAGTTCTCATGTCGCAAGCGACCTCGACCGTAGCGCCGGTGTCCCGCCGACTGTCCCTTCGGGGAGTGCAGGGCAGGCTGCGGGGGCGTCCGGTCAGACTCCGCCATGGGCTCGGCTGGTCGGAACATTCTTCGGCATCGGGCGGCTGCGGCCGGGGCCGGGGACTTGGGCCTCTGTGGCGACTACGTTGCTGTGGGCGGCGCTCGCCCACACTCTTATGCCCAGCTTGCGCACCCCGACTGCATGCGCCCTGGCGGTGCTGATCGCTCTGATTGGGATTCCGGCGGCGTCACGGGTGGCACGTGGCTCCGGAATAAAAGATCCGCAGTTTGTGGTCATCGATGAGGTCGCCGGTCAACTTGTGGCTCTAATCGCCGCTCCCCTTGCATGGAAATCTTTTCTGGCGGGCTTTATACTTTTTCGAGTCTTCGATATCCTCAAACCGCCGCCGGTGCGACGATTGGAGGCCTTGCCGGAGGGCACCGGGATCATGCTGGACGATATTGCCGCCGGTCTCTACGCCCTAGGTTTTGTGCATCTCTTTCTGCGCTTTGGTCTTCTAAGGTAAGGCGAGTGTATTCCTCATGGGATTTTCTGATCGTGTCCTAGGTAAGAAGAGCGTGAACGGCGGACCGCATATCGAGTCCGTGTCGCCGGTGCTGGCACTGGCCGGAGGCGAGGTTCGCATCGTGGGCTCGGGATTGCGGCCGCCGCAGTGGCAACGTCCCCGCGTGCAGTTCGGCGAGGTAGAGGGCGGAGTCGTGGTCAGTTCGGATTCTTTCCTGGTCGCCCGCGTGCCGGAAGGAGCCACTTCGGGTCCCGTGATCGTTGCCACCGACGGACATGTGAGCAACGCTCACACCGTCAGGGTTGCTGTCCCCATCGCCGAGAATCTGCACCCAGTGACCAGTCCGGCGCTCGACCCTCAAGGCAACATCTATGCCACCTTCTCCGGTTCGCGCGGGCAAAAAGTTCCAGTCGCGATCTTCAAAATTGATACCAACTACACAGTGAAACCGTTCGTATCGGAAATGATGAATGCCACTTCGATCGCCTTTGATCGCCAGGGACAGATGTATGTTTCTTCCCGCCACGATGGCGCGGTGTATCGCGTGGCTCCGAATGGAACCATGACCACCTACGCCGAGGGAATGGGTATTGCCACGGGGATCGCATTTGATCGAAATCAGAACCTATACGTAGGCGACCGCAGCGGCACTATCTTCAAGATCGGCCGCGATCAGCAAGTGTTTGTATTCGCCACTCTGGAGGCGAGCGTCTCTGCCTACCACCTGGCGTTCGGGTCCCAGGGAGATCTGTTTGTAACCGGGCCCACGACTTCAAGCTTTGACGCCGTACACAGAATCGACCCGCAGGGAACCGTGCACAAGTTTTTCCGCGGCCTGGGACGCCCACAGGGCTTGGCCTTCGACGCTGCCGGTAACCTTTATGTCGCGGCTTCGCTCTCCGGCAAGCGCGGCATCGTGAAGATCACACCAGAGGGCGAAGCTAATCTCGAAGTCGCCGGGCATGGCTTAGTGGGATTGGCCTTTGCCCCCGGACGCAGCGTAATTCTGGCTACCACCGACGCAGTGCACCATCTTTCGTGGGACATTCAGGGATTGCCGCTCCTGCCGGATTAGCCCCGTACCTACAACTACCGCGCTTTTCATTTACACTTCTAGCGGTGAACGCCGAAATCATCGCGGTTGGCTCCGAACTGCTGACGCCCTTCCGCATGGATACCAACTCTCTCTACCTGACCGAGCAGATGAACCAGCTCGGGGTTGAAGTGATTTTCAAGAGTGTGGTGGGAGACGATCTCAAGCGGCTGGTTGCGGCCGCTCAGCACGCGCTCTTCCGCTCGGAAATCGTACTTTTCAGTGGTGGTCTCGGCCCCACCGAAGATGATCTTACCCGCGAGGCTGTGGCCGAAGCGCTGGGCCTATCACTGCGGCGCGACGAGGATGTTCTCGCCGCCATCGAGCAGCGCTTCGCCTCGCGTGGTTGGAAAATGTCCCCCAATAACGCCAAACAGGCGGACGTCCTCGAGGGGGCGACCTTGTTGCCCAATCCCAACGGCACCGCGCCCGGACAGTGGATGAGCGGAAAGATTGAGGGTCGCGAGCGCATCGTCATCCTCTTGCCCGGTCCCCCGCACGAGCTGAAAGCTCTCTTCGAAGCAGAATGCCGTGAGCGGCTGCGGGCAAAATTGCCCACCGCATTCCTGGCAACCCGCGTATTGAAAGTCGCGATGCTGGGTGAATCTCATGTGGATGCGCGGGTTGCGCCGATCTACAAGCGATTTGCCGACGTGCAAACCACGATCCTGGCCGGAGCCGGAGAAATCCAACTACATTTCAAATCGCGTGGCGCGACTCTGGAAGTGGCGCAGGCGCACGTCGATGAAGCAGCAGACGCGGTTGAGGAAGAACTTGACGACGCGGTGTACTCGCGTGACGGCCAGTCGCTCGAACAAATTGTCGGTTACTGGTTGCAGATGCGCAGCGCGACCCTGGCGGTCGCGGAATCGTGCACCGGCGGTCTGCTCGGCGAGAGAATCACTTCGGTGAGTGGCAGCTCGCGCTACTTTGCCGGCGGCGCGATCGTGTATTCCAACTCAGTAAAGACTGAGTTGACGGGGGTTCCCGCCGACATGATCGAGCGCCATGGCGCCGTCAGCCGCGAAGTGGCGGCAGCCCTGGCGGAGGCGATTCGCTATCGCTGCGAGTCAACTCTGGGGGTCGGCATCACCGGCGTGGCAGGGCCGAATGGTGGAACTCCAGAAAAGCCGGTGGGACTGGTGTTTCACGCTTTAGCCGGCGCCAGCGGCACCGATGTGATCGAGCGAACCTATGCCGGAGACCGTAAACGCATTCGCTGGTTCGCCACCACAATGGCGCTCGATATGGTGAGAAGAAAGTTGATGTGAAGAAGGCTTTTGCGCTTAGCTTCTAGGTTGTAGCTCTTTGCTCGCGCTGCCAATCCCGAGTGGTTCAAACTAGGGGGCAAGGCTAACAGTTAGGAGCTCCGTATGCGCCTTTTTGTCGCGTTCGACATCGACGACAACATCCGGGACCGAATTGTACGTTTCCTCGACGGAGTGCGCGGATTTGCCCCGGATGTGCGTTGGGCGCGGCCTGAGTCTCTGCACGTCACACTGAAGTTTATCGGCGAACAGTCCGAGGCCCAGGTTGACGAAATAAAGCTCACGTTAACGAGCATGGAGGCTGACCATTTCGAAATGAATTTTGGCGGCTATGGATTTTTTCCGAGCGCGCGAGCTCCACGAGTCTTTTGGATCGGAATCCAGGCAGGCCCTGAACTGGCGTCCCTGGCGTCGGCCGTCGATTTAAAGCTTTCATCGCTCAATGTTCAGAAGGAGGAGCACGCTTTCAATCCGCACCTCACGCTGGCTCGGAACTCGGGTCGCTCAGGCTTACCGCGTGAGAAGAGGGGGGATCCTCCGCGCCGCAGCTTCCTTCGCTTGCAGGAGAAACTGGTGGCCCTGCCTCCTCCGGAGTTTGGTAAGATGACGGCCCGCGAGTTTTTTCTCTACCAAAGCAAGCCTGCGCCGGGGGGCTCACTGTACACAAAACTGGCACGATTCGCCCTACGCTAACGCATCGCTCAGGAATCTGCATCCTTTGCCAACGCTTCTGATCATCGCCGCGCTGAGCTACCTCCTGGGGTCGATCCCGTTCGGATATCTACTCGTGCGGATCTTTCATGGTGAAGATGTGCGCCAAAGTGGCAGCGGAAATATTGGAGCTACGAACGTCTCCCGCAAGTCACCGTTGCTGGGAGTCGCGACATTGCTATTGGACGCATTGAAAGGGACTGCAGCGGTGGCACTGTCCTACAAACTGGCCGATCGCGTGGTTGCAATTCCTACCTACGAACAACTGGCGCTGGCGTCCCTGTTTGCTGTTCTGGGACACATGTTTCCGGTGTGGCTGAAGTTTCGCGGCGGTAAAGGAGTCGCCACCGGACTGGGGGCATTTATTGTGATCGCACCCAAAGCAGTACTGATCGCAGCGGGGATCTTCATAGCAGTAGTGGTCATCTTTCGTTACGTTTCTCTGGGATCGATCGTCGCGGTCGCTATCTTTCCCATTGTCGCGTGGTCTATCGGACGGTTTTATATACCCCCGCTAGGGATGTGTATGATCTCGCTCGCTTCGCTCCTCATCATTCTGAGGCATCATGAAAATATCCGCCGCCTGCTTGCCGGCCACGAAAGCCGCATAGGAGCAAAGAGCGTATGAGTGAGATAGCAATCATCGGTGCGGGAGCTTGGGGCACAGCTCTATCGATCATTCTAGGCCGCACCGGAAATCACCGAGTTCGGCTGTGGGTGCACGAAAAAGTGGTTTGCGAAACCATGAAACATCAGCGCGTGAATGAAAACTTCCTGCCAAGCCAGCTGATCCCCCCCTCTGTGACCCCTCACGAAGGCTTGGCGGAAGCGCTCGACGGTGCAACCATGCTGGTAAGTGCGATGCCTTCACAACACTGTCGCCATTTGTTTGAGCAGATGAGGCCAATCCTGAGCCCGGAGACCTTGATTGTCAGCGCGACCAAGGGGCTGGAAGAAAATTCCCTTCTGCGGATGACGGAGGTGATCGCACAGGTGATCAGGCGCGACAGTGCGCAGTCTCCCCGCATCGGCGCGCTCAGTGGCCCCTCGTTCGCGCTGGAGGCAGCGCGCGGGGACCCGACTGCAATCACCATCGCGTCGCATGACCCTGAACTCGCGCGTACCGTGCAGCGGGAATTCAGCAACGCCAGCTTTCGGGTTTACACCAACGAAGATCCCATCGGAGTGGAACTCGGCGGCGCGCTGAAAAATACCATCGCGATTGCCGCCGGCGTCAGTGCAGGCCTCGGTCTCGGTCATAACTCCGTCGCGGCTTTAATCACGCGCGGGTTGGCGGAGATGACTCGCCTGGTTGTGGCCTGCGGCGGCAAAGCTGAAACCATGGCCGGTCTCGCAGGCCTCGGCGACCTGGTTCTGACTTGCACCGGCGGACTCTCCCGCAACCGCAGCGTGGGCGTGGAACTAGGCCGCGGTCGCAAGCTACCGGAGATTCTAGCCGGCATGCATGGCATGGTTGCGGAAGGAATCTTCACCACCACGGCGGCGGTGGGACTGGCGCATGCCCGCGGTGTCGAGATGCCCATCACCGAACAAATGCAAGCCATTTTGCATGAGGGCAAAGCCCCGCGCGAAGCGATGAATGAGTTGATGACCCGCCGCGGCAAGAGCGAAACCTTTAGAATCTAGCCTTGGCCTCCGTGCATTTGCTTGCCAGACCCCTGCCAGTGGCCCTTTCGCACCGAAACTTTGGTAATGACAAGCCTCACGGTTTCCAATCGCCAGCCTTCCGTTCCACATTAAAATTCCATACATACCTGTGAACTCCGCCGCCACTTCGATCGACGGCGCTTCCAAGCCAAGCCTGGGGAGCGACTCGTCTTCCAAGCCGCTCAATCCCGCGCGCATTCCTATTCTGTATGTAATTCTCGGCGTGCTCCTGGTGATCAGCATCGTTCCCATGTACTTCTACTCCGCGCAGGTGGAGGCCATCAATCGCGACCGGCTGAAAACAAACGAGATGTTGCTGCAGAATACCGTGACACGGTCTCTGGCCGACGATCTCTCACTGCACGAGCGCTCGCTGCGGATGATGCTGGCTAATCTCTCCTCGGCCATTCAAGTGGCAAGTGGCGGCGACATCGGCAGCAAGAATATCGAAGCGCCGGAGTTACGAGCACTGCTGGAAAATTTTGTCTCCTCCTCGGATGAACTCGCTTATGCCACTCTGCTGAACTCTGACGCGAAAGGAATTTCGGCCGGGCGCATTGCCCCGGACGCGTTCCTGCAGCGAGAGTTACAACATGCCTACGATGCCGCCCGAGACGGCCGCGCTTATAACGGCCAGGCGCTGCAGGTAGAGGACGGCAAGTCCTCGCGCACCGTGGTCCTGGTCAGCAGTCCCGTAAGCTACGGCGGACGTTTTCTGGGCATGGTGGGCGCGGTCGTGGATCTGCAGTTCCTCATTCGCCGTCTTCACGAAGTCAGCGGTGGCGGCCTCATTCCCTACGTTGTGGACGCGCAGGGGCGGCTCGTGGCTGCGGGCACTTCGCAATACGTGACTGGCCAGGATATGAAGAGCCTGGAGATCGTCCGCAATTTTGTGGACGAGGGTAACAAGGCGCAGCTGGCCGCCACCAAGGAATTCGATGTTCGTGAGGGCAAGAACAGCGTTGAGATGCTTGGCACTTATAGCCCGGTCACCACGCTGGATTGGGCGGTGGTGGTGCAGAAGCCGCAGCGCGAAGCTTACCGCGGAGTCTACGAAATGCAGCGCACCGCACGCCTGCTGGCGCTGCTCGCGGTTCTGCTCAGCATTGGTGTAAGTATCTTCGCAGCGCGTAGAATCACCAATCCGCTGCAGATCCTTACGCAATCCAGCCGTGCTCTTGCTCGCGGTGATTTTTCGCAGCGCGTTCATCTCTGGAGCCGCACCGAAATCGGCGAATTGGCGGAGACTTTTAATACTATGTCGCAGGAACTCGAACAGTTCGTCGAAGACTTGAAGCGGGCCGCAGAAGAGAATCGCGCGCTGTTTCTAGGGTCGATCCAGATGTTGGCTGGAGCGGTCGATGAAAAAGATCCGTACACCCGTGGCCACTCCGACCGGGTCACGCGTTACTCCCTGATGATTGGCAAGGAACTGAATCTGGACGCCGCATTTATGGAGACGCTGCAGATTTCCGCGCAGCTCCACGACGTGGGAAAAATCGGCATCGAAGATCGTATCCTCAAAAAGCCGGGCGCGCTGACCGCAGAAGAGTTTGAGGTCATGAAGACTCACACCACCAAAGGCGCTAACATTCTGCGCCCGGTAACCCAGCTTGCCGAGATGCTTCCCGGTATCGAACTTCACCACGAGGCTCTCGACGGCCGGGGCTATCCTTATGGCCTGACCGGAGAGCAAATCCCCTTGCTGGCAAGGGTAATCGCGGTGGCCGATACTTTTGACGCATTGACTACGAACCGTCCTTACCAGCATGCCCATACTCCGGAAGAGGCGCTGAAGATCATCCAGAATCTCGCCGGTAAGCGGCTTGATCCCGTGCCCGTAGCGGCGCTGCTGGCGGTTTACGGACGCGGCGAGATTCGAATCCAGCGCATTGCGATCAAACGTACAGTGGCTGCGGATCCTGCCGCGAGCGCCCCACCTGCTGCCCCTCCCGTGACGATTCCCGCCGCAGAAGCGGCCACTCTCGAAAGAACCCCCGTCTAGTTGCATCTTCCTTTAGCACGCCAACGGGCGCCGATGCGCGACTGCGTCTGCCCGCTATAATCAAGCTTTAGGATTTCTCATGATTCAGACCTTGTTCGGCAGTACCGAAGAAAAGAAGACTGGACTTTTCGAGCGGATGAAGCAGGCGGTCACGCGTACGCGCGAGAATCTCGCCGAGCGCATCGAAGAAGCGGTTTCGTTCGGTAAGGAAATCGATCGCAATACCCTCGATGATCTTGAGGCCACACTTATTGGCGCCGACCTTGGAAGCACGACCACGCAGGAAGTCCTGGGCAAACTGCGAGACAAGGCTGACCGCAAACAAATCAAAGACGTGCAGGAACTCAAACGGCTTCTTAAGGAAGAATTGCTGATCATTCTCAATGCTTCGAATACGCGGCCGGTTGAAAAAGTAGACGGAACGCCCGAGGTTATTCTCGTGGTCGGCGTGAATGGCACAGGTAAGACCACTACGATCGGTAAGTTGTCGCAGGTATTTCGGGCACAGGGGAAGAATGTTTTATTGTGCGCCGCGGATACTTTCCGCGCCGCAGCCATCGATCAACTGGAAATCTGGGGACAACGCACCGGTACGGAAGTGATCAAAACCAAGCCAGGCGGCGATCCGGCAGCCGTGTTATTTGATGCCTTGCAGGCCGCAACGGCGCGGAAGGTCGACTACGTGATCGTCGACACCGCTGGGCGCCTGCATACCAAGACAAGCCTGATGTCCGAACTGGAGAAAATGCGCCGCACCGCTCAACGCATAATTCCCGGAGCGCCCCATGAGACCCTGCTGGTCATGGACGCCACCACGGGTCAAAATGGCCTGCAACAGGCGCGCCTGTTCACGCAGTCGGCGGGCGTCACCGGAATCGTGCTCACCAAGCTCGACGGCACTGCCAAGGGCGGAGTAGTCGTGGCCATCTCCCGTGAGTTGGGACTGCCAGTACGGTTCGTGGGTGTGGGTGAGAAAGTAGGAGACCTGTTGCCCTTCGACCCCAGGGAATTTGTGGATTCGCTGTTCGAATAAGAGTTGGTTTTCACCACGGACTCACGGAGAAACTCATTTGCAGTTGGCCTTCTGTGTTTGTTCCATTCTCCAACATGCCCGATCATTCCACTGACGAAGGATTTCTCCGCCGCGCTCTGGATTTGGCACGCCAGGGTACAGGCCTCGCCTCGCCGAATCCTTACGTTGGAGCGGTCATTGTCGATGTGCACGGCAGGATCGTTGGCACCGGCGCATACACCTACAGCGGCGTGAAGCATGCTGAAGCGCTCGCTCTTGAGCAGGCTGGAAACAACGCGCGCGGCGGAACGCTCTACATCAATCTTGAACCTCACTCTCACCAGGGCCGCACGCCTCCGTGCACGGACGCTTTGATCGCCGCGGGGATCCATCGCGTTGTCGCTTCGATGTCCGATCCCAATCCGAAAGTGAGTGGGCGCGGCTTTGAGAAGTTGCGTTCGGCGGGCGTCCATGTGGAAGTAGGGCGGCTCGAAGCGGAGGCCCGCACTCTCAACGAGGCATTTGCCCGCTATATTCGGCACGGCATTCCGCTGGTGATGCTCAAGGCCGCCATGACACTCGACGGGAGGATCGCGCCGACGCCAGCAGCGGGGCTCACACAGGCTCCGGAAACTCCTGCCGGCGGATGGATCACAGGCGAGATGGCGCATGCCCATGTCCACGAGCAACGTCATCAGAGCGACGCCATTCTGGTTGGAGTGGGAACGGTACTCGCTGACGATCCGCTGCTTACGGATCGCAGCGGGCATCCGCGGCGGCGGCCCCTCTTGCGGGTGATTCTGGATTCTCACTTGCGGCTCCCGCTAGGGTCACGGCTGGTGAAGAGCGCCAGACAGGGGGGCACATTTAACGATGACGTCCTGGTTTTCTGTTGCTCTGGCGAGGACACAAAAAAGAGAGAACTGGAAGCGCAGGGCATCCGGGTCGAGCAACTTCCTTCGGCCGAAACCGATCATCGCCCGGATATTCACGCGGTACTGCGCCGCCTGGGAGAACTCGAAATCACGAGTGTGATGATTGAGGGCGGGGCGACCGTGAACGGGGTCGCGCTCTCCTTAGGCATCGTCGATAAGATTTTTCTCTACTACGCACCGAAGATTTTGGGAGCCGACGGCTCGATACCATTCGCCGCCGGCAAGGGCTTGTCCAACCTTGAGGCTGCTCCGCAAGTTAAACATCTTTATCTGCACCGCTTCGGAGAAGATTTCGCGGTAGAAGGGTACTTGCGCGATCCGTACGAGTAGTAATGCTTGTCCTGCCCTCTCACTTGCCGTGCATGGTCAGCTTTAAGGTTGTCGAATGTGGACTGAAAACCCTCACCCTGACGCAAGCACCACCCTACTGCCCAAGAGCGACCCCGCGGTGAACTGGCGCCTATTTATCTCCTACATGAACATGCCTCCTACTCGATTCAGCTTTCTCGGAAGACACGATACTCCCCCTTTTACTTCTGGAGACGCAGGGCTGAAGAAACATTTGCCGTTAAATATTTCGTCCCGTCTTTCACGCCTTCCGGTGCGGGTTTATGATGGTTGGTCATCTGTCGAGGTCCTCATGTTCACTGGCATCGTGGAAGAAGTAGGACGTGTTACACGGATCGAACAACGCGGCGAGAATCGCCGAATCACCATAGCGGCTGCGAATGCTCCGAAGGAACTGAAACCGGGGGACAGCGTCGCAGTCAGTGGCGTTTGCCTCACCGCGCTTGACATCAAGGCCGGATCGTTCTGTGCCGATCTTGCTCCAGAGACGTGGGTGCGTACTTCATTTTCGCGCATGCACGAAGGAGCGCTCGTCAACCTGGAGCTGTCCATGAAGGCCGACGGGCGCTTCGGTGGCCACATCGTGCAGGGCCACGTGGATGGCGTTGGCAAGCTCATCGGACTGGAGCGTATTGCTGACTCTGAAAATTGGTGGCTGCGCATTGAACTGCCGCTGGAGGTGGAAAAATACACCGTTTACAAGGGTTCAATCTGCATCGAGGGCATCAGCCTCACGGTAGCGACAATCGACGGCAGCGACTGTACCGTTGCCATCATTCCCCACACGGTGGAGATGACCAACCTCAACTCGCTCCAGCCAGGCGATCCCGTGAATCTGGAAGCGGATCTCATTGCGAAATACGTCGAGAAGATGATGAGTAACGAAAAGTCAGAGAGTTCGCTTACTGTGGAAGAATTGGTGCGGCAAGGCTTCTGAGTGAGTACGAGTTGGATGGCTCGGCATACGGCTTCCGTTAAAGAAGATCAGAACGCGTCAAGCAGCGGCTTGTGCGCCGATTGCGTACACGTCCGGATAATCAAATCCGACCGTGGCTCAACATTCGTGCAATGCCAGCTTTCCTTTTCCGATTCGTCTTTTGCAAAGTACCCGCGCCTGCCCGTTCTTAATTGCGAGGGCTACACGAAGGAATCGTCTAAGCCTTGGCAGGGCCCTTAACACTCAATCTTCAGTTCGTCCAATTCCAGGAATTCCTGAACGATCGGCTCGGTGGACTCTGCCATCTCCTCCGAGGTACCAAAGAAAATCGACTTGCCCTCATGGAGAAAGACCAAACGGTCGGCTAGTTTCTTAGCCAGACGCATGTCGTGAGTGACCACAATGCTGGTCAGGCTTAACTGGAGTTTGAGGCGTTTGATAAGATCACCGAGCAGCTGCGCCATCAGCGGATCCACCATAGTGGTGGGTTCGTCGTAAAGAACGCATTCCGGCCGTGCCGCGAGGGCACGTGCAATGGCCACCGATCGCTTCATCCCGGTCGAAAGATCGGAGGGCAGCAAATCCCTCATTTCCTTCACGCCCACCATCTGCAGCAGGCCGTCGACAATCTGATAGATCTGCTCCTCCGATAGTTCCCTGGTTTCGCGCAGCGGGAATGCCACATTCTCGCCTACCGTAAGTGAATCGAAGAGCGCGCCGTTCTGAAAAACCATGGTGACTTTCTTGCGGATCGCCTCCAGTTGCTTTTCGGAAGCGTCAGTGATGTCTTCACCGGCAACAATCACCCGGCCGGAATCCGCTTTGAGAAAACCCATCAGAATCTGAAGCGAAACCGATTTCCCTACACCGCTGCGCCCCAGGATGCAAACGGTTTCTGCGGGCATAACATCAAAACTAACTCGATCGAGAACCGCCTTCTCGCCGAAAGCTTTAGAGACTTCGCGGAATTCAATGTACGGACGACTCGCAGTTTCGGGCATTCAGATTGGTTTTAGGGCGCCAAGGCTCGCATGACTTAGCCCCGGCGCTGCTGCTCCTCCAACTCTTCGAGAGTATTCAGATTTCGGAAGATAGATTCCGGAAATCCGGCGCGGTCCATTTGCACTTCATCAATCACTTTGGTTTCCGCGGCAATAAACAATGGATCGATCTTGTTGCGTCCAGCAAGCAAGGCTGCCTCGGCCGCGTCGGCGAACTTCTGCCGGTATACCGCACACAGTGGCTGCCAGCGACCAGCCCTGCGAGGAACGACTACCGCAGCATCGGCGGCCGTCCGAGCTTCGCTAATCAGATATTGCAAGAATGCCAAAGAAACAAAAGGCATGTCCACAGCCAGTATAAAGTTAAGTCCTGCCGATGAAGCTTGCAATGCGGCGTGGATTCCGCCTAAAGGTCCCCGGTCGGGGAAGACATCTTCAACAACTGGTGCAAAGCGGGCAAATGTTTCCCGAGATCCTACGACGCGTACGTCGGAGGTGACAGAGCGTGCCAGATCGAGCGCCCGTCCCAGCAGAGTACAGCCGTCGAAGGTGACGAAGGCCTTGTCCCGTCCCATCCGCGTGCTTTTCCCTCCGGCCAGGATGAACCCGGAGACGTCGCGCGAGCCCTCCATGCTGGGATCATACACGCACTTCTCCGTCAGTCGACGTTCTCAGACGGGTGAAGGACAAAGGTTGATGAGGTTGCAAAAATTGCCGGTACGGCGTGCAATCTGATATTCATGCCAGAACTGCCCGATATTGCCGCGTATATCAGCGCGCTCGAACCGCGGATCATCGGCGAGCCCTTGGAGCAGGTAAGGCTGGCCAGCGCCTTTCTCCTGCGAACGGCGCAACCACCCCTCGCCGCAGCGGAGGGTCGTACCGTTCGCGAACTGCGGCGAGTTGGCAAACGCATAGCATTTGGCCTGGATAGCGATCTCTGGCTGGCGCTTCACTTGATGATTGCCGGCCGGTTGCACTGGCGGGATCGAGGGGCGAAGCTGGCCGGCCGCAATAGTCTTGCAGCCTTCGATTTTCCCGGCGGTTCTTTGGTTCTAACCGAAGCGGGCTCGAAGCGACGCGCATCGTTGCACGTTTTCGCCGGTGAAGACGGTCTGCGCTCCATCGACCCCGGAGGAATCGACGTCTTCACCAGCGACCTCGATTCATTTCGTGCGACGCTTACCGCAGAGAATCACACTCTTAAAAGGGCGCTCACCGATCCACGTTTGCTCAGTGGCATCGGCAATGCGTATTCAGATGAGATTCTGCACTCAGCACAACTATCCCCTATCACTCTGACCCAGAAATTGAAACCGGAGGAGTGGGAGAGGCTGTTTGCCGCCACCCGGCAGACCCTTGACCTCTGGATAATCCGGCTTCGCGCCGAAGCCGAGATCAGCTTCCCTGAAAAGGTTACGGCGTTTCGGAAGGATATGGCAGTTCACGGGCGCTACGGCGAGCCGTGCCCGAGATGCGGCGACCAAGTTCTGCGGATTCGTTATGCCGACAAAGAAACGAACTACTGCGCGCGCTGCCAGACTGGCGGCAAAGTTCTTGCCGATCGTAGTCTGTCCCGGCTGCTGGGATCGGACTGGCCACGCACCTTGGAAGAGTTGGAAGCTCTTAAGCGCCGCTGAGACGCTGAAAACCTAAAACATAAGAAGCGTGAAATGTCGCCCTCACCAAACTCTGCATGCCTTGACGGAGACCATAGGCTGTCCCGCTTTGCAGCCAAAGGCTTTGGCAAACTCCGGCATATTTACCAGAACCCCGTTGGCTCGGAAGCGGTCCGGGGAGTGCGGATCGGTTGTCGCGATTAGGCGCTCCAATTCCGGGCGCCAGGCTGCGCACCAATCCTGTGCGAATCCCACGAAAACTTCCTGAATCGGCGTATATCCGTTGGCTGTTCTCTCATTCAGATCAAGTTCGTGCTCTGCGGCGTGAGCCAGAAAGGCCGAGTAGGCTAGGCGCATGCCGCCATTGTCGGCCGTATTCTCGCCCAGAGTGAGCTTCCCGTTGATCTTGGTGTCGCCCACGCTGAACTGGCTGTATTCGTTCACAATACAATCCGCCTTCTCCGTGAACTTGGTAGCATCTTCTTTCGTCCACCAATCATCGAGATTCCCGTGGCCATCGAACTGCCGCCCCTGGTCGTCAAAGCCGTGAGTGATTTCGTGGCCCATGAAAAGGCCAATGTGCCCGTAATTCAAAGCGGCCGCCGAAGACGGATCGAAAAATGGAGATTGCAGCACGCCAGCGGGAAAATTAATATCGTTCATACTGGGGTTGTAATAGGCGTTGACCGTGGGTGGAGTCATATCCCACTCATCGCGATTCACCGGTTGGCCGATCTTCGCAAGTTGGCGATGGGATTCGAACTCAGCCGCGCGCAGATAATTGCCGGTAGCATCTCCGCGCTCGACCGTCAATTTTGAATAGTCTCGCCACTTGTTGGGATAGCCGATTTTGTCAGCGATCAAGTGCAGCTTCTCCTGTGCCAGTTTCTTGGTTTTCGCGCTCATCCAGTCCAAGCTGTCAATGTCCCGGCTGAGCGCCGCTTCGATGTCATGAATCATTTGCAGAGACTCCTGCTTGCTGGACGCAGGGAACTTCTGCTCGACATAAACCTTGCCCAAGGCTTCGCCCAGTGCTCCGTCGGTGCTGCTGACGCAACGCTTCCACCGCGGCTCCAGTTCTGGAGTTCCCACCAGTTTGCGTCCGTCAAAATCGAACTTTTCTTCATCCAGCATTTTGGGCAAAACTGTCCCCGGAAGCGACTGCACGACCTGCCAGCGCAGATACAACTTGATCGTCGCCAAGTCGGTTTCCGCGATCACATGGTTGAGTCCCTTAAGGAATTCTGGTTCAGCAACGTTGACTTCGTTGAATTGCGGTGAGCCGGTTGCGGGATAAAAGTGTTCCCAGTTCAGTGCCGGCGTCAGCGCTTGTAGCGCACTGTTCGGCATCAAGTGGTAGATGTTATGCGGATCGCGCTGTGAGGTGATGTCCAGAGAAACTTTGGCCAAGGAGGTTTCCAGCTTCATGATGGCGAGCGCGTCTTGCGACGCCTGTACCTCGCTCGCCCCCAACAGCTTTAGCATATTGGCGATATGCTGCACGTATTGCTTGCGGATCTCTTCGTCTTTTTCACTGGTGCGCAGGTAATAATCTTTTTCTGGCAGGCCCAGCCCACCCTGCGATACGACAGCGATTTCCCGTGTCGCGTCCTTAAAATCCTGCTGCGAGCCAAATCCCAGGAACGCATTCACGTTGATGAGCTGAAAGTGCGCCAGCAACTCCGGAAGCTGATCTTTGCTGGAGAGAGCATTGATGCGATCCAGTTCAGGCTGTAGCGCCGTCATGCCTTTCTTTTGGATTGCCGCTTCGTCCATGCAACTTGCGTAGTAATCGCCAATTTTCTGCGTACTCCCCTCACGTCCATTGCCTGCCGCGGCCGCACTCTCGAGAATCCCGTGCAGCACTTGCCGGTTATATTGATCCAAATTGTAAAATTGGTCGGAGTAAGGCGAATCGTTCGGGATCGGATGCAGCTTGCTCCAGTTGCCGCAGGCGTAGCGGTAAAAGTCAACACAAGGATCCACGGCCGTATCAATCAGGTCTTTGTCCAGACTGGGGATCAACTTGAAAGTCTGCGACCCTGTGCCAGCCTCGATCGAGATAGTGGCACTGTTTTGCGCACAGGCCACGCCACCGGCGACGATGAGACCAGCCACGACCGAGAAATAAAAGTAACCTGACCACTTCGGTAAGCGCATCTGTCCCTCCGGGAAAGAATCATACACTGCAAATAGTTTCCCGTTGGTCGATCGTGGAATCAAAGCGTGCTGGCCCGCTAGGCACGAGGCCCAGAGTTTACGGCCTTGCAACTCCGGCGCGACCGATTGTGCGAAGAGGAGAGTGGCACCAGTTCAACGGTTCTCTGCCCTTGAAGCTCAGCAACATTGTCAGACTGCGGCCCAAGCAATTGCGGCAAACCAGCTACTGTTTGCCCTTTATATATTCACTTCTCGGCCCTGTCCGATCACCGCGCAATGCGGGGAAGAACTGGCATTACCTTGACTGGTACGGGGTGGTTGTCGGACTTACCCATCCATCCCATCCTTGAGGGGACGCCGATGGCGTGGCTTCGTCCAGCCCAGTTATTTAGAGCAGCCACGTCGTTGTGCAGCGAGGGAGAGTTCACTTCCGTTGCTACTCGCGACACGGCCACGGGCTTCGCGATGGTCCCGACCAGGGAGGGCACGTGGTCCCAGATCCGCAGCTCTGAACCCCTCGCCAGGATCGCCCTGGAAGTTCCGCTAGGCCGGTCCAATCCCGCAACCAGAATCGGCTTCGCGAGTTTGCTGCCGCCAGCCACACGCACGCCGTTGATCAGCACTGGAGTCTTGCTCTTGCTGTTGGCCGGCTTCGTCGTGGTCATCATCGCTTGCGACGCCGGAGCTGACTGGCTCTTCGAGCCCGGCCCGGTGACCGACGTCAGGGTGAGTACTACACTGTTGCCGGTGTAGGAAACGGTAAATACGTCAGTACCCGAGGTCACCGTTCCGTTGGTGAAAGATCCCGACAGTGCTCCGGTGCTGGTCAGGATCGTCCACGTCTGGCCAATGTTGCCGGAGTTCAGCACCAGTCCGTTCACGATCGCCGCCGTCAAGGTCCCGCCCAGGCTGGTCTTGCCACTCACGCTGAGCGCGCTGTAGGTGCCGGTAGTGAGGCCGCCGATGGAGACGTTCATCGTGCCGGTCGCCAACTGAGTGTAGGTTCCGGTGATGGCCAGCAAGCCCGCCTTGCCGTTGTCGCCCACATTCAATGTGGCTGCGGTTCCGGTCGCGTTGCCCACCGAGGTGTTGCCCTTCAGAGAGCCGGCTCCGAAGATTGATCCGCCGGTAGCGGTGATCGCGGTGGCCGTCAGCGTTCCATCCACTGTGGTCGTGCCTGTGGTTTGATTGTAGTTATGGTTAGTGCCCCCAACCGTCAGCGTGCTGCCCTTCGAGACAGTTACCGTGCCTGAGTTGCTGAAGTTGGCGGTGGTGGCCGTCGTCAGCACGGCATTACCGGCGAGTGTGAATGTGCCGGTGTTGGTGTTGAATCCGGAGAGTGCATTGCTGGTGCCGTCCTTGATACTGGCCTTGGTTCCGGTCAGGGTCAGATTCGCTCCGTTGGTGGTGATACCGCCGTTGGTCGCGGTGAGTTGCAGCGTGCCGCCGATGACGTAGGTGCCGCTGGCCAATGTGCCACTGCTGAGGTTCGTCAACACGTGGGTTCCTGTCAGCGTGAACGTGCTCCCGCTGTTAACCGTGAGCGATCCCGAGTTGGTAAAGTTGCCCGCGGCGGTGAACTTGGCGTTGCTGGCCAGGGTCAAGGCGTTGGTGTTGCTGCTCAGGTTGACCAAGTCGTTGGTGCTGCCCGTCTGGATGGTGCCGCCTTCCAGCGTCAAGTTGGCGGAGTTCGTCGTGATGTTGGCGATCCCAGACAGATCCAGATTGCCGGCCAGAACGTAGGTGCCCGCGGTGAGTGTCGATCCACTGATCTGGGTCAACGCGGGCGCGGTGAAGCTGTCGCCTGAGTTGATGGTCAGCGTGCCCGTGTTGCTGAAGCTTGCCGCAGTCGTGGAGACGTTGGTGCCCGTGCCCGCGATCGCCAGCGTCTTGGTGTTCGAAGCCAGCGCGCTCAGAGCGTTCACGCCATTGGAATTGATTGTGCCGCCTTCCAGCGTCAGATTGGAGGAGTTCGTGGTCACGCTGATGCCGCTGGGGGTCAAATTCAGATTGCCCGCCAGCACAAACGTGCCGCCGGAAAGCGTCGATCCGCTGATCTGGGCCAGCGCTCCGCTCACCCCGAACTTGCTGCCATGGTTCACCGTCAGCGTTCCCGTGTTCGAGAAGTTCCCGGTCGTCGTGAAGTTCGCGCTGCCAGCGAGAGTTAGCGTGCCTGAGTTGGCGGCCAGCCCCGCCAGTGCATTCGTAGCGTTGGCATTCTCGATGGTGCCGCCGCGCAGAGACACATTCGCAGCATTCGTAGTGATGTTCTGGGTTGCGCCGGAAAGATTCAAGTTGGAGTCCAGCACATACGTTCCGGCCGTGAGCGTGCTGCCGCTGATCTGGGTCAGAGTGCCGACGGTGAAGCTTTCGCCGCCGAGAATCGTCAGCGACCCGGCGTTACTGAACGAACCGGAATCTGTGAAAGCCACGCCGCCGATCGTCAGATTTCCCGTGGAAGTAATGCTCGTCAGCCCGGTCAGCGCGTTGGCGTTCGAGTGGTTGCTGTTGAGAATCTGGCCGCCATTCTCTTCAATCACTGTCGCCGACAGCGTGCTGATACCGCCGCTTGTGCCCAGCGGCAAAGTTACGTTGCCACCGTTTGCGGTGTAGGTTCCCCCGCTCAACGTATTGTTGTTGCTGGTGTAGTTGAGGAACGTGCCGGTCACCACCAGCCCGCCCGACGAGGTCCCCTCGATCGTGCCCTTGTTGTTGAAGCCCTTGGTGTCCGCTTGAATGGTGAGCGCGGTCGTCTGATTCGCATTCACGGTTCCCGTGTTGAAGAATCCCATCGTGCCATTGCCGATGTTTCCCGTGCCTGAAATCGTGCTGGCGCTGGTGAGAATATCGCTGGAAGAAGCACCCGTGATGATGGAATTGTTCGCCAGGATCACGCTGCCCGTGCCCGAGAGCGTGACTGCGGATCCGCTGATTTTCAGCGTTCCCGCCCCGGTTGAATCTCCGACGTTGATAGTGCCGTTATTCGTGTCGGTTCCTGAAGCGGTGAGCGTCAGAACCGTGCCGCTATTGACGTCGATCGTGCCGGAGTTCGTCAGCGTGTGGATGTTGGCCACGTCCCCGGAGTTGTCATAAAGGGTGAGAGTCGCTCCCGCAGCGTTGGTCAG
>Ga0210389_10000170_pt1 | contig 67207 bp, 52 predicted proteins | sample IncBWH28OmetaG_FD_160127 | JGI IMG/M metagenome (GOLD analysis project Ga0210389, IMG submission 160127) | Forest soil microbial communities from Barre Woods Harvard Forest LTER site, Petersham, Massachusetts, United States - Inc-BW-H-28-O ...
ATTCCCGGAGTTGAGCCGTTCGACCTTTACCGCGCGCTGCGTCAGGTTAATCCTTCACCGTATCTTTATTTTCTTCGAATGGGAGAAACGCAAATTCTAGGCTCTTCGCCGGAGATGCTGGTGCGCGTTTCGGGACGCAAGCTGGAATACCGTCCCATCGCAGGGACACATCCGCGGGGGCGTGATGAGGCCGAGGATCTGGGTCTCGAAGAGCTGATGCGAAACGATGAGAAGGAACGCGCCGAACACGTGATGCTGGTTGATCTTGGCCGCAACGATCTGGGACGCGTGAGCGAGTATGGGTCGGTCAAAGTGAAAGACCTGATGTATGTCGAACGCTACTCCCACGTCATGCATCTGGTTTCGGCGCTCGAAGGAACGCTGCGCACGGAACTTGCAGCGATCGACGCGTTCGCCGCCTGCTTTCCCGCGGGAACGCTGAGTGGAGCACCAAAGGTTCGCGCCATGCAGATCATCGAAGAACTGGAACCGGTTCGCCGCGGTATTTATGGCGGATCCGTGCTCTATGCGGATTTCGCCGGAAATCTGGATTCGTGCATTGGGATTCGGACCATGCTCATGCAGGGCAAGCACGCGTATTTGCAGGCGGGAGCGGGGATTGTGGCTGATTCAGATCCCGCGAAGGAATTTGAGGAATCGATGAATAAGGCCCAGGCGCTGTTGCGGGCGGTGGCCATGGCGCGGGGCAGCGGCAGTGATCAGTGATCAGAGATCAGAGATCAGAGGCCCATTAGGCAGCTCATCCTCCCAGGAAATTTCCCACAAGCTTCTTCCCTGCGTCGGTCAGCACGCTCTCTGGATGAAACTGCACTCCCTCGACGGCAAATTTTCTGTGGCGCAAGCCCATGATCGTGCGGGATCCATCCTTCTCAGTCGTCCACGCGCTGACTTCCAATTCTCCTGGCAAGTCTTTTTCTTCCACAATAAGCGAGTGGTATCGAGTGGCCGTCATCGGTGTTGGCAAGCCGCGAAAGATGCTGCGACTATCGTGCGTGACGGCGCTGGTCTTGCCGTGCATCAAGTGAGGGGCCCGGATGACGCGTCCGCCGAAGGCCGCGCCAATGGCCTGATGTCCCAGGCAAACTCCGAGGATGGGTATTTTTCCGGCAAAGTGGCGAATGAGGTCGATGCTGATGCCGGCGTCTTGCGGGGTGCATGGGCCGGGTGAGATCACGATTCGTTCCGGTCGCATCGCTTCGACTTCGGAAACCGTGATTTGATCGTTGCGGCGAACCTCGACTTGAGCCCCTAGTTCCCCGAAATACTGGACCAGGTTGTAGGTAAAAGAATCGTAGTTGTCGAGAACGAAGAGCACTGCAGTTGTCCGATTTTTAGCTTACCATCGCCGCCCCACCGAGACAGAATTGAGCTTCGCGAGAGTTGTAAAAAGATTGCTTTGCCCCGCATTTTACGCCGGAACGGGCCATTCTACTCCCCAAGGGTGGTATTGACGGAAGCCGCGCTCAACGTCATTCTCTTAGAAACACTTAAATCGCCACTTAGTTGGCTTGGGGAGTTATGCATGGCAGAAACCGAGCAGGAGAAGAGGTCTGCGCGTCGCTTCGCACTTCGGATTCCGGTGTCCGTTGCCCGCGGTGAGAACCTGGATCAGAGCGAGCCGGCTCAATTGCGGGATGTCAGCGCACGCGGGGTTTGTCTTTATCTTGATTCACCCATCGAGCAGGGTTCACCGCTTGCCTTCACTCTTACGCTACCGCCCGAAATCACGCTCACGGAAAGCATACGGGTGAAGTGCAAAGGGCGTGTCCTGAGGGTAGAAGGCGTGCCCAACGTAGAAGGCGTGCCTAACAATGGGAAGATGGCCGTGGCCGCGGTCATTGAAGAATACGAGTTCCTGCCGGAGAGTTGAAAGCGGTCGCGAAAAGATGTGCGCGTCTGTGTGACGGCTGATTACCCTTCAGGATGGCGTCAACGTTCTGATGCCGCCACTTCACCCCTTTCTCAGCAAATGATAAGGTTCCTTGGAGGAAGGTTCGAGGGAATGTCTTTGCTGCGACCAGCTATTAAACTTGTGGGCATTCTGCTGCTGGCAGCGTTGGTAGCCCCGGGCGCGTGGCCGCAAAATCCTGCTTCGGGCGCGGCGAATCCGAAAACGAGTTCTACAAAGCCAGAGATCACAACCGTCACCAGCGTGCGCGTGGTGGTCGAGCGGGGTGTTCCGGCGCTGGAGATTCTTTCAAGTCAACCGGCGGTACCGTCGATTCAGTTCCTGAATTCGCCGCCGCGTCTGGTTATCGACCTGTTGCATGCGCAGATCGGGTTGAAGGAGAAGAAGATCGAAGTCCAGCAGGAAAACATTCTGGGCATCCGAGCGGAGCAATTTCAAAAGGATCCACCGATCGCCAGGATCGTGCTCGATCTCCTCGCTCCGTACAGCTATACGTGGGACGAAGCGGGGAACCGATTGATGGTTCGGCTGAAAGCGCCCGACGATGCAACTTCGCAGAACAAGAAACCGGCGCGATCATCCTCCGGATCGCCAGCGCGGGCGTTGTCACTGAGCCCCGCGGTGCCGGCAATCGTTCCCGTGACTGCAGGAGGTGGCGAGGTTACGATTGCAGGTAGCCGGATCGCCGCGGGATCATCGCTGACCACGGGGCCTGATACCGCAGTTCTGCAACTGTCACGGGGGGGCGAGGTGCGCCTGTGCCCCCGCACAACGGTTTCGGTGACGCCTTCGAAAAACGGAAAAGATCTGATGCTGGGCATGAGCGCGGGAGCACTGGAGACCCACTACGCTCTGGCGGCTTCGGCGGATACAGTGCTCACCCCGGACTTCCGTATTCTGTTTGCAGGCCCGGGGGAGTTTGATTTTGCCGTCAGCACAGACTCGCACGGTAATACTTGCGTTCGAGGGCTGATGGGGAACAGCTCTTCTGCCATTGTTTCCGAGTTGATGGGGGACCGGATCTACCAGGTAAAACCTGGCGAGCAGGCCGTGTTTCGCGCGGGACAGATCGATAAGGTGGACAGCAACGTCCCATTGGAATGTGGTTGCCCACCGCCAGTTCCGGTGGTTCGAGCCAGCGCTTCGCCGGGTCCAGATTCAATTGTGCTGCCGAGTGCCAAGCTTACGACGGAGGGTTTACCATCGCCGAAAGCTGCCATTAGGCCAGAGAATGGGCAGATGAGCACCGCGCCGGCCAGCGGCGGAGTTAAGGTACTTTCCAGCGGGCCTGAGACCCAGCCACCGCCGGCCTTGCAGTCCAACGATGTTCATGTGCAGGTTGATGCGCCCTTCGTGTTTCGTGGCAAGAAACCAGCTGAAGCGCCGCCAGCTCCAACGGACGAAGCTGCAGCTCTGCCTGCGGTTGGGCCATCCCCTCCGACGGGGCAGCTCGAGATACAAATCCAGCCGCCGCCGGTCGTAGCGCCAGATTCAGCGCAGACCGGCTCTGGCTCCCGCCGATTCTTCCGGCGGATCAAGGGCATTTTCGGCGCGATCTTTCATTGATCACTGATCGCTGATCTTTGATCACCGATCGTTGACATTCTCGCTGACATCCGCGCCGGCTTGGGCTTGACGAATTACCTGCGATTAATGGCACGACGCAGGGGCTCGGCTTTTTCGCGCAGATCCTCGGCGAAGCTGGCTCCGCGTTCGGCTGCCTCGCGTACACGCTCGGTCACGTCGCGGGCCCGGTCTTTGGCTTCTTCAGTCCAATCCTGCAACGTCTCCCGGGCATCCTCGTAGCCGCGTTTCAAGTCGCGACGAAATTGTTTGCCGGTCTTCGGCGCAAGGATAAGGGCTGCCAGAGCGCCTGCTCCAATTCCAATCAGTAAGAAAGTAACGGCCGTCCCTAGATTGCTGCTGTCGGATTCATAACGTCCAGAGCTCATGATTTGACCTCATTTCATTTTCCAGTAAGCGGAACCCTTTAAGCGGACACGGCACATCCGCAAGTGATGCTGGTAACAATTCTAGTCTCGCAGACGCGGTGGTGCGAATCGCTTGCGCGAACACGGGTTTTTGGGATGAGATTGACTGGGGAAAGGTTTCCTTTCTCGCGCACGGAGTGTAGAATCATCTATTCGGTCCTCGTGTGCGGCGGAAAATGTGGCCTGCCCGCCTTCCGTCAGCTCTGCAAACCGCACTTATTTTGAAGGAGATAGTTCCTAGCAATGTCGATCCCTGCCACGCAACTGCGCCCCGGCATGATCATCAAGCACAACAATGATCTGCACTCCGTATTCAGCGTCGAACACCGGACCCCCGGCAACCTGCGGGCCTTCATTCAGGCCAAGCTGCGGAACCTGCGCACCGGGGCCATGTTCGAGCACCGCTTCCGTTCGCCCGATCCCATCGAGAAGGTCAATGTAGACGAAGTCGATATGCAGTTCCTCTATGCGGACGGCGACAGCTATTACTTCATGGACACGTCGAACTACGAGCAAACCCATTTGACCAAAGAAGTTCTGGGCGACGCCGTGGATTACCTGATCGCCAACCTGGAAATTAAAGTTGAGTTCTTTGACGGCAAGGCTGTGGGCATTGAACTTCCGCAGACCGTGGAACTTACGGTAGTCGAGACCGAGCCCGGATTGAAGAGCGCGACTGCGTCCAGCGTTACCAAGGCTGCAAGGACCGAGACAGGGCTCGTCGTGCAGGTTCCACCTTTCATTAACGAAGGCGAGAAGATCAAGGTGGACACAGCCGAAGGCGTGTATTTGTCGCGGGCTTAGACGGTGCCGATGCCAGACGTTGCCAAGCAACGTCTCAACCAAAATGACTTCAATTGAAAAAGGGATCGAGGCTCGCCGCTTCGTAGTGCGGGGACGCGTGCAGGGCGTGGGATTCCGCTGGTTTGTGGAGCGCGAGGCGCACATTCTCGGCATCGCAGGCTGGGTGCGCAACAACGCCGATGGCGGCGTGGAAGTGTTCGCCCAGGGAACTCGCGATCAACTCTTGGGATTGCGGTCGCGACTTCGCGAAGGACCCCGTGCGGCTCGCGTCGATGGCGTTGAAGAATCCGAGGCCCGGCCGGCTGCCGGAGTCAGTTCATTTCGCATTGAAGGAGCATGGTAGATTTGTCAGCTAACTCACGCCTCGATACAGAGCAACTTAAGCGACTGATCCGCGAAGTGCCCGACTTCCCCAAGAAGGGGATCCTCTTCTACGACATCACAACTTTACTCAAGGACAAGGTGGGATTCGCCACGCTAGTGGACCGGCTCTCCGAACACTACGTGGACCAGAAAATTGATCTCGTCCTGGGCATGGAGGCACGTGGATTTATTTTCGCACCGGCGCTCGCTTACCGTCTGAATGCCGGATTTGTTCCGGTGCGCAAAGTCGGCAAACTCCCGGCAGCCACCGTGAAGTTCGATTACGCGCTGGAGTATGGAACGAATTCGCTTGAAATGCATAAGGACGCAATCCAGAAGGGGCAGCGAGTGCTCATCGTCGACGATCTGTTAGCCACGGGCGGGACGGCGGAAGCTACGGCAAAACTGGCGACTCTGCTGGGCGCAGAGATTGCCGGACTCGGTTTCGTGGTGGAGTTGGATTTCCTGAATGGCCGCAGGAAACTCCAAGGCTACGAGGTGATGTCACTACTCCATTACGACGAATAGTTTACGGCAATTACCGCGGGCTCAGTTCCATACTCGGGCGATCAGGAAGGCTACTGCCGCCCAGAAACTTGCACTGATGACGATGGCAAGCCCTAGTCCAACAGCGATACTGCGATTGCTGCGTCCCGATACACAATTGCTCCGTATTTGAGAATCGTAGACCAGCCACGAACGCAAGAACCTCATGTCTTCCGAATTCGCGGGGGAAGAGCCCCACGAGCTCCGGACTGACATTCGTTCGCTAGTGCTGGATAGGGGGTAGAGCTGTGATCGATAGCTCATATATCCGCACCTCCGTTAGAGTTGCCTGCACCTTGACTGCCAGCCTGCAAAAACTTCTAACCAGCTGAAATAGGACGACTTCCCAAGGCCAGCGGTTGTTCAAAGACCCTGATTTGCGTAAAAAGTCTCAAATCGGGTGTTTTAGTATCTGGTGAAACCCATTGCGGGCCTAAAGCCCTTCCCTACTCTACTACCTTACGCGGCCCCGGGAATGATGATGATTGCAGTTTCCTCCAACCAGGGCGGCACTCCCAGTGACAACTTCGACTCCTCTGAACTACCCACGCCGTTGTCGGAGAAAATGACTGGAGATAGAGGGGAGATCAGATCTCCTTTAGGTGCAGCTGCGAGTTCCTGGGCAGGTAACTCTTGCGCCGAAACCAATCTTCCATGGCTTCCCGGAGTTTGTCCAAGGGGACGCTCGTGCCGATTTCCATCCGCCCGTCAGCGACTGGCAGTGTGTCGTCGAAGACGCTAGCATTCGTAAAGCTGCGCATAGAGAAGCTGTCGAGCCACTTCAGCGGGCAGGGCCGGGAGTGCTCTTCATCGTCTATATACTCGACTTGAATCTTGCGGGCGAACACTAGTGTGATTTAATCACAGAGAGGGGAAGGGCCGGAACTAGGTCCTGGGTTCAAAATTCGGCCTACCAACTCATCGCCAATCAATCGCATCCCATAATTTCGCTTACAGAGTAGTCCGCTCTGGTAGCCAGACGCATCTCGCCGCCGGGTTTGGTTAAAGTTGCGAGGATGGTCGTGGCGGGAGCCTGGTCAGCCGGCGCGTTTATGCGTTTGTCAGCTTTCGTTTTCTGGTTTTTCATTTCGCTTGCGTCAGCCCAGGTCTCTTCTGCTGGCCCGCAACCATATTATGAAGGCCAAACGGTCACTGCGGTCGACCTGATCGGCAATCCCCATCGGGATCTGGAATCTCTACGCGCCTCGGTATTGCAGAAGGTGGGGCAACCCTATTCCGAGGCGGATGTGCAGGGGAGTATTTCCGCCCTGCAACGAGAGGGCGGCTTCGAAAAAGTTGTCGTCAGCGCGATTCCAGATATTTCGGGGTTGCGGCTAAATTTCATTCTGGAGCCGGCGTATTACTTGGGCATGATTGATTTCCATGGGATCACGAAAGTCTTTTCGTATTCGCGACTCCTGCAGGTGGCGAATCTGCCGGAGGAGGATCCTTATGACAAGGCACGGGTTCCCGTCGCGGAAGCCTCGTTGCTGCGTTTTCTTAAGGACAACGGATACTTTCAGGCGCAAGTTCATGCCGAATCGCAAATCGATGACACGAACCAGCTGGTGAATATTACTTTCACGGTGGAAGCCGGCAAACGTGCCCGTATTGGAAATATTGAGGTGAATGGCCCCCCCGGCCCTGAGCAGCGTTGGCTGCTACACAGACTGCGCTCGGTCCGCGCCAGATTCAGGGGTGGTCTGCTAAAGCCGGGGAAGCCGTACACTCCGGAGCGGATTAAAGCGGCGACCTCCCTGATCAAGAAATCTTTGGTGCAACAGGACCGCCTGGCCAGCAAAGTTAAGGAGATTCCGCCCCAATACCACGCCGAGACAAACCTGGTGGATGTGTCATTCAACGTGGAAGTTGGTCCCCTCGTGGTGGTTCGCACCGCGGGTGCTCGCCTCTCATCAATCCCGTTCATGTCGGGGCGAGAGATGAAAAGGCTGATTCCCATCTACTCTGAAGGGTCGATTGATCCCGACTTGGTGCAAGAGGGTGAGCGGAATCTAACTGATTATTTTCAGGCCAAGGGATTTTTCGACGTCAAGGTAAGCACCGATTTTCAGCAGAAGCCCGATCAAATCTTACTGGTTTATAAAATCGATCGTGGAAGCAAGCACAAGGTAGACGGCATAACGTTTCACGGAAATCACGACATATCAGAGAAGGACTTGTCAGCTCTGGTCCAGGTGAAGCGCTCTCACATCTGGTGGCCGGGGAGCATCAGCCAAAAGCTGCTGAAACAAACTACGGACAATCTACTTGCGTTCTATCGTGATAGGGGATACCTGGCCGCCAGGGTCACTCCCCAAGTGACGGATCACGAGCCCAAGATCGACGTCGCGTTTGAAATCGATGAAGGTCCTCAAACCCTCGTCGATCATCTTCAGATAACCGGGAACCACAGTGTTCCGGACGATCAACTGACAGCGCCCATCGGTTTCGTATTGAAATCCGGAGCGCCATTTTCTGAGCGGCGCCTCGCGGAAGATCGAAACCGGATTTCCGCCACCTACCTCAATCGCGGCTATCTCAATGCGGAAGTAAAGACAACCGTGAGCCGTCACCCCGGCGATCCTCACCGCGTGGACGTCACCTATGCCATCGATGAGCAGCAAATGGTGCGGGTAAGCAACATTGTTTACCTAGGGCAAAATCATACGCGGCTCTCGCTGATCAAGCACACGGCGAATCTGTCGTCCGAGACTCCGATGAAAAGAGGACAACTGCTCGCGGCGGAGACCCGGCTCTACGACCTGAACATCTTTGATTGGTCCAGCGTAGGTCCGAGAAAGCCGATTACGGATCAAACCGAGGAGGATACTCTGGTTAAAGTGCACGAAGCCAAGCGTAACGAAATCACCTATGGATTTGGCTTCGAGGTTTCTCATCGCGGGGGGAGCGTTCCCGCTGGCACAGTCGCGGTTCCAGGAATTCCACCGATTGGGTTGGAAGGCAACAAAGTTGCTCCCAGCCAATCCACATACGCCAGTCCGGTCGGTTCAATGGTATTCATGCGACGGAATATGCGTGGCCTCGGCGAGACATTGAGTGGCTCGATTCTGCTTTCGCGTCTCGACCAGCGAGTGATCACCAGTTACCTGCAGCCGCGCTTTCTCGGTTCGGGATGGAGCGCTCTGGCAAGTATTTCACTGGAGCGAACAACTGAGAATCCACTCTTTGCGGCGAGTCTCGGCGATCTGTCATTCCAGGTGGAGAAACTTGTCAGCCGAAAAACTAACACTCGTCTCCAGCTCCGCTATGATTTCAACAAGACTGTATTGTCCCACTTGCTGGTTCCAGAGCTAGTGCTGCCACAAGACCAGAATATTCATCTATCCACACTCTCGAGCACCCTGATAAAAGACACACGGGATAAGCCGCTGGACGCGCATCGCGGTGTCTTCTCCACCTTGAACCTGGGGATCACGCCGGCCGCTCTCGGGTCGAGCGCAACCTTTGCCAGGTTTTTTGGGCAGTACGCTTTCTACAAGCCGTTCCACTCGGTCGTCTTCGCGAATAACCTGCGGCTTGGCCTGGCAAAACCGCTGGCCGGAAGTTTTGTTCCTACCAGCCAGCTTTATTTCTCCGGCGGAGGAACTTCCCTGCGTGGATTCCCGATCGACGAGGCCGGCCCGGAGCACCTGGTACCTTTTTGCAACGTGCTGGAAGGCGAGTCCGGATGCGTAAATGTGACGGTCCCGCTGGGCGGCAGACAATTGTTCATTTTCAATTCAGAGATGCGTTTTCCTCTGCGGGTGATGAAAAATCTGGGGGGAGTTGTGTTTTACGACGGAGGCAACGTTTATAGTGCGATCAACTTCAATAATTTCGTGACCAACTACACCAACACGGTTGGGATCGGTCTGCGTTATGCGACACCCATCGGTCCGATTCGCATTGACGTGGGACGCAACCTGAACCCCGTGCCGGGCATCACGGCCACACAGTACTTCATCACTTTAGGCCAGGCATTCTAGGCAGGATTCTTATGCGATGGCGACGGGCGATCGGCTGGACGTTGGCGGTTCTCGGCATCTTGATTGCTGCCGGGGTCGCAGGCGGAGTCCTGTTTATTCGGACCGAACGTTTTCAGAGGTTGGCAATCCGCACCATCGTGACGAACATATTCGAGAGCACCGGTGGCCGGGCTGAAATTCGGCATCTCGATTTTCAACTTTCAACTCTGACCGCAAACCTTTACGACGTCACGATGAATGGCTATGAAGCTGCCGGCCAGCCTCCTTTGTTGCACGTCGACAAACTGACCGTGAGACTGAAGATCCAGTCGATCGTAGGCCGCAGGATTAGTCTGAGCGAGCTCTTGATTGAACATCCGGTGGCACACCTAAAGATTGATCGCGGAGGAAAAACTAACCTGCCGCAGGCTTCGCAAAAGCAAAGCAGCGGTAACACAAGTGTGTTCGACGTGGCTGCGGGGCATGTGCTCCTGACCGGCGGCGAGATCAGCTATAACGACGCAACTATTCCGTTGGACGCGGATCTGTACGGCCTCAGGAGCGAGATTTACTTCGAGCCGATGGCGACACGGTATCGCGGATCGATTTCCTACGACAGTGGACGTCTGCGCTACGGAAATCAACCAGCATTCCTGCACAGCCTGGATGCCAAGTTCAGCGCCACTCCCAGCCGCCTCTCTGTGGAATCAGCTTTGCTGAGGGTCGGATTGTCGTCGCTTTCTTTAAACGCCGATGTAGCCAATTATAAAAATCCGACGGTAGATGGCCGCTACGATCTCCGCGTTCATACGCAGGATTTTTCCGCTCTTTTGCAGCCCGTGACTTCGGCGGGAGACCTGGCACTATCTGGAACGGTGCACTACGAATCCGCGAAGGGACGGCCATTGTTACGAAGCGTCTTAATCGAAGGCCAGATCGCAGGTGATAGTTTGGCCGCCTTGTCGGCTCAAGGACACATTGAAATCCGCAAGCTAGAGGGACGATACCAATTTGCGAATGGCATATTCCGGGCTCATGAGGTTGGCTTCGAAGCGCTTGGTGGGCAGATTGTCGCCGACGCCCAGGTGCAGAATCTTGACACCACAACTGAGGCTCGGGTCCAGACAACTATAAAGGGTCTCTCGCTGCAAGCTGCTCAGAATGCCTTGCGCGTGGCGGAAGTCAAGCGTGTAAGTCTGAGAGGGAGAATCGACGGAACCGTCGATGCCTCGTGGACGGGAAGCATCCACAACATTCGAGCCCGCACGGATTTAGCTTTGAAAGCCGCTCCGGGAAGCACTACTGGAATAGCTTCCAATGTGCTGCCAGTGGATGGGTCCATTCACGCGACGTACGATGGCCAGCGGGATGTAATCACTTTTCGCGAGACGTCGCTCCAGATTCCTTCCACCACGATTGCCTTGCAGGGTGACGTGAGCAAGCATTCGACCTTGCAGATGCAAGCGACCACGAACGATTTGCATCAGCTGGCTGCATTGTTTTCGGCTGTACACGGCGGGCCGCCTACATCGATGGAGATCGCTGGATCAGCCTCCGCAAGGGCAAGTCTGCAAGGTTCGCTGCAAAAGCCTCAATTGTCGGCGCAGTTCAACGCGCGGAATCTACAAGTGCAGGGCAGCCAGTGGAGCAGCGCAAGGTTCGACGTGGAAGCTAATTCTTCGCAGATCACCCTGCGCGATGCGGTCCTTGTAAGCGCGCATCAAGGGCGAGCGGCGATGAGCGCAAAAGTGGCGCTTCAGAGGTGGTCGTATGATCCATCGAATCCGATCGACATTAGTCTGTCCGTGCAGCGCATGTCCGCGGTCGACTTGCAGAGGCTGGCAGATTTGCATTATCCGCTTTCCGGAGAGCTATCCGCAGATATAACTATTCATGGCTCGCAATTGAACCCGATTGGAAACGGCTCGGCCAGACTGGACAATGCACGTGCCTACGATGAACCGATCCAACACCTCGCGACCGACTTTCATGCAGATAAGAGCTCGATCACTTCAACGCTCGAAGTTAAACTGCCCGCCGGCTCAGCGAATGCGAGCATCTCTTACACACCGCAGACGAAGGCATACCTCATGCGGCTGAACGCCCCTTCTATCGCTCTACAACGGTTGCAGACGGTGCAGGCCAGGAATTTCGGCATATCCGGCAATGTGACAATCTCTGCTAGTGGCGCGGGAACTTTTGATGACCCACAGTTGACTGCCTTAGTGGAGATGCCTCAGCTGCAGATTCGGGATAAGTCGATTTCCCGAATAAGAGGGCAGCTGAAAGTCGAGAATAAACACGCGGAATTGACTCTCGACTCACAGGTCGCGCAGGCTTCCGTACATTCCAAGGCCGAAGTTAATCTGAGCGGTGCTTATTATGCCGAGGCGTCGATTGACACAAGCGACGTGCCGCTCGATCCGCTGCTGGCAATGTATTTGCCCAGTGTCCCACAGGGTTTTCAGGGTGAGGCAGAACTTCACGCAACCTTAAAGGGACCATTGAAGGATAAGGCTCGCATGGAGGCCCAGGTCACAATATCCGGCCTCAAGGCCAGCTATCAGTCGCTCGAAATCAGCGCTGCTAGCCCGATTCGGGTGGACTACTCTAATTCCGTTGTTACATTGCAGCCGGCGGAACTTCGCGGTACGGGAACGTCCCTCCAGGTGCAAGGTCGCATTCCGCTCAATGGAAACGTGGCGCCCACTCTCGCCGCGCAGGGTTCGGTCGATGTTCGCATTCTCCGAATCATCGATCCTGAGATTCAGAGCTCGGGAACCCTGGCGCTTGATATCCGTGCATCGGGGACAGCAAGCGATCCTGAGGTTCAGGGGCAAGTGCATTTGCGAGACGTAGCAGTGTCAACCCCGGCCGCGCCTCTGGGAGTGCAGAAACTGAATGGAACTCTCGACATCAGCCACAACAGTCTGCAGATCTCAAGCCTTGCGGGCGAAATCGGCGGCGGGCAAATATCTCTGGGTGGCTTCGTCTCTTACAAACCAAACCTGCAGTTCAATGTTACGTTGCAAAGCGAGTCTGTCCGATTGCGTTATCCGGACGGACTGAGAGCGCTGCTCGATAGCAACCTGGTTTTGAATGGAACAAGAGACGCGTCCACGTTACGTGGCCGCGTGTTGATCGATTCGCTTTCGTTTACCCCTGATTTTGATCTCGCTAAATTCAGCGACCAGTTCAACGGGAGCGCGGTTCCAGCTCAACCCGGTTTGGCTGACAACATCAAACTTGCTATCGGCGTGCAGTCAAAGAACAACCTCAGCGCGGCGAGTTCTCAGATCAGTATTGAAGGACAAGTGAATCTGCAGGTAGTTGGCACGGCCGCCAACCCGGTAATCATCGGCCGTACGGACCTTACTTCGGGAGAACTTTTCTACAGGAATGTTCGATACCAACTGCAACGCGGAATCATAACGTTTGATAATCCCACGGAAACCGAGGCCGTCTTGAACGTTTCCGCCACCACGACGGTTGAACAGTACAACCTGACACTCACACTGCGCGGGCCATTTGACAAGCTGGCCACATCGTACACGTCTGATCCTCCGCTGCCGACGGCCGACATCATCAATCTGATTGCCAATGGTAAGACGGTTCAGGAGTCAAATGCCGCAGGTCAAACCACCGATTCCATGATCGCGTCTCAGGTTTCAAGTCAGGTCACGGGAGGAATTCAGCATCTGGCTGGCATTTCCAGTTTGCAGATTGATCCATTGCTCGGCGGTAATAATCAGAATCCGTCAGCGCGGGTCGCGATCCAACAGCGCGTAACCAAGAACTTTCTTTTTACTTTCTCAACCGATCTATCACAGCCCGGTACCGAGGTTGTGCAAGGCGATTACCAGGTCAATAAACGCTGGTCGGTAAGCGTTACTCGGGACGAAGTTGGGGGAGTTTCGGTAGGTGGGAAGTACCACACGAAGTTCTGAAAATGATGTTTTAAGCGACCTGGTCGGCGCTTTCTCCGGTGTCAGCAGGATGGTCGTCTGCCGATGGCCGGGATGATTTTCTTGCCTTAGCCAACTCGGCGTTCAATTCCCCGCCGGCTAACAAAATAAAATACGCCCAATAAAGCCATGTCATGAGCGCCATCACTCCTCCCAATGTTCCGTAGGTCCGGTTGTAGTTCCCGAAGTATCGGAAATAAATTCCGAGCAAGTCGGAGAGTGCGATCCAACAGACGACAGAAAGAATCGCACCTGGCAGCGTTGCCAGAAAACGCTGATTCACATTGGGGGCGAGAAAATAAATTGTCTGAACCGCAACCAGCGTGAAACTAACGGCAATAGTCCAGTGAATATATGGCCACAGGAAAACAAAAGCTCCACTGACGAGCAGCCTGCTGGCCAGCCAGGCGCCCACCGTCGAGCCAACAAGAATGGTTGCGATGCCACAGATCAGAAAGAATGTGGCCACGGCGGCCAAACCTAAGGCAAGAAGGCGGTTCTTCCAAAAGGGGCGGCGGTCGTCCACTTCGTAGGTTTTGTCCAGCGCTTCAATCAGCTCATCGAAGGCTGAAGAGACCACCCAGAGCGTGCCTAACGTCCCGAGTGAAAGCCATGCGCTGGAATTTGCGCTGAGAACATCTTTCAGGACGGCATACACCATCGGCATAATCCCCTGCGGCACCACTCTGCCCATCGCAATCAGGGCGTCCTGAAAAAAATCAGGCAGCGGAATATAGGACATCACTGCCGATAGAAGGATTAGGGCTGGAAATATAGAAAGGATCGAATAATAAGAAAGCGCCGCGGCAGCTTGCAGAGTCTGATTGGTGAAGACATCATGATAAGTCTTCGCTAGGGCGCGTCTGGTTTCGGCAAACATCGAGGCTTGAAAGTTGTGCTTAAGCTGTGGCCAGGTAGACGTAGCGCAAAATGAACAAGACCGTGAGAATCCACACCAGCGCATTCACCTCGCGAAGCTTCCCAGCCGCAACCTTCACCACTGTATAGGAAATTAAGCCGAGGCTGAGGCCGGTTGCAATGCTGAAGGTAAGAGGCGTTGCCAGCATGGTGATAAAAGCCGGGACCGCCTCGCTGAATTCCTGCCAGTTGATTTGCGCGATGGATTGCGTCATCAGAACGCCGACCAAAATTAGCGCAGGAGCCGTGGCATAGGCTGGAATCGCAGTAGCCAGCGGCGAGCACAATGTAGCCAGCATGAACAGGGCTGCGACGGCGACATTGCTCAGACCGGTGCGGGCTCCGGCGGCGACTCCAGCAGCGCTTTCGATGTAACTTGTCACCGTCGAAGTTCCAGTCAACGAACCGACGACAGTTCCGACGGCATCTGCGACCAGCACACGACCCACGCGCGGAATCTTGCCGTCTTCTACAAAGCCGCCTTGTTCGCAGACTCCGACCAGAGTCCCGACGTTGTCGAAGAGATCTACAAATAGAAACGCAAACAGAATTTCGAGTAATCCCAGATGAGTGGCGCCTCGGAAGTCGAGTTGCAGGAAAGTGGACGATGGATGAGGCATGGAGAAGATTGCTGCCGGCCAATTCGTGATGCCACGCAAAATTCCGAGCAAAGCCGTACCAAGAATACCGATCAGGATCGCGCCGTGAAACTTACGTGACATGAGGATCAGCGTGAGGGCCAGGCCGAAGCAGGCGGTCTGCACTTCTTTGTCGGCAAAGCTGCCAAGGCCGACAAATGTGGCCGAGTTGGCGACAACGAGTTTTGCGTTTCGCAGTCCCACAAACGCGATGAACATCCCAATCCCGGCGGCGGTCGAATGCTTCAGGCAGTCCGGCATGCCGTTGACGATTTGCTCGCGAACACGCGTCACCGTGAGCACCAGGAACAGGACGCCGGAAAAGAAAACCACCGCGAGCGCCGTCCGCCACGGAACATGCATGGACAGACAAACGGAATAGGTGAAGTAGGCGTTCAGGGACATCCCCGGGGCCAGCGCGATGGGATAGTTGGCGTAGAGTCCCATCACCAAGGTTGCCACTGCGGCGGAAGCGCAAGTGGCAAAAACGACGCCGTCGGGCGGCATTCCTGCCTGAGCCAGAATCTGTGGATTCACCACGATGATGTAGGCCATCGTCACGAATGTGGTCAGCCCGCCGAGCATCTCCTGCTTGACGGAAGTTTGATTCTCGGCAAGTTTGAAATAGCGATCGATCAATGATTTCTGCTGGACCATGAATGAATGGTGCTGGATCAGTACGGGATTTTGTTGACCTTCTTTTCCCATGCACGAAACGCCACCAGAGCTTCCTCGCGCATCATCTGAATCATTGGAATTGTGCGCTCCGAATGCGGTTGCGCGATTTCACTGTAGATGAGCGAATCGTCGAACCCAATCCCGGACGCATCGGCACCGGCATTGGCAAAATAAATACGAAAAAGGCGAGCCCAGTAGATCGCTCCTAAGCACATCGGGCAAGGTTCACACGAAGTGTATATTTCGCAACTCTCAAGAACGAAGACACCAAGATTCCGGCAGGCTTCACGGATGGCAAGAACCTCCGCGTGCGCGGTAGGATCGTTCGTGGAAGTGACTTGATTGGCGCCCTCTGCAATAATCGTGCCGTCTTTCACTATGACTGCTCCGAACGGTCCGCCACGCCCGGAGTTGACATTGTCAATCGAGAGCTGAATGGCGCGGGCCATGAAAGGATTATCCATGTGTTCGCTCGATCTATTCGCAAATCGTTAGGGTCTGCCGGCGTGAGCAACCCGCGAACCCGCAAAATCTGTCGACATGGACTCTTTCGCAGCCGCTTCGCTGAGAAGCGAGTATATGCCCGGACTTAGAATTTCGTAAAATGCTGCAGCCATCAGGAAGGTAAGCTCATTTCTCACATGGAGGTAAACGTCTTGAGTTCGCAAGCCTTCCTCTCCCGGCGAGTAGTCACTCGCGAAGAAATCCGTGCCGGGGCTGTGCTCGTGGAAGGGGAGCGCATCCAGGCGGTTGTTTCACACGATCAAGTTCCAGAAGGTTACGAAATCCACGACTTCGGCGATGCGGCGATTCTTCCCGGACTCGTGGATACCCACGTGCATATCAACGACCCCGGACGCGCGGAGTGGGAAGGCTTTGAAACCGCGACGCGCGCCGCCGCGGCGGGCGGTTATACGATGCTGGTCGACATGCCGCTGAATTGCCTTCCGGCTACCACCACCGTGGCTGCACTCGAAGCGAAGCGCGCCGCGGCACAGGGGAAATGCTATGTCGACTGGGCGGCTTGGGGCGGGGTGGTCCACGATAATCAAAATAACGTCAACGAAAGTGATATCGCAGCTCTGGCAGCCGCAGGCGTGCCCGGGTTTAAATGCTTTCTGATCAATCCTGGTATCGATGGCTTCACCATGGTCACCGAGCAACAGTTGCGAGTAGCCTTGCCGCATGTTGCCCGGACCGGGCTGCCGCTTCTGGTGCACGCGGAACTCCCTGGTCCAATTGATCGGGCAACGGCAGCATTGATTGATGCAGATTGGAATTGCTATTCGACCTATCTCCAATCGCGCCCCGCCGAAGCGGAACTGTCTGCGATTCGAATGATGCTGAGGTTGTGCAGAGAGTACCGTTTTCGTCTCCACATCGTGCATCTCTCGAGCAGTGAAGCGATTGAAGAGCTGCGCTCCGCGCGCTCCGAAGGATTGTCAGTAAGCGTGGAGACCTGCCCGCACTACCTGCATTTAGCCGCCGAAACGATCGCGAACGGGGCGACACTGAGCAAATGCGCGCCGCCAATTCGCAGCCGTGCAAATTGCGAGAAATTGTGGCAGGGCCTCCGCGATGGAACGATTGATTTTGTGGTCACCGACCATTCTCCGTGTCCCCCAGCAATGAAGCGGCTGATGGCGGGAGATTTCCGAACCGCGTGGGGCGGTATTGCGAGTTTGTCCATCGCACTGCCCGTTATGTGGAGTGAGGCCAGCAGGCGAGGATTCACCTTGCTGGATCTGGCGCGCTGGATGGCAGCGTCGCCGGCGCGACTGGCTGGTTGCGACAAGCGTAAGGGGCAAATTGCGGTCGGATACGATGCGGATTTTGTGGTATTCGATTCCGACCGCGAACTTCACGTGACGGAGGACAGATTGCACTACCGGCATGTGGTCTCCCCGTACCTGGGAGAAACGCTGCGCGGTGTGGTGAAGGCTACCTACATGCGAGGGAATCCAGTCTTCTCTGCGGGAGAGTTTCCCTTCGAACCCGTTGGGCGGGAATATGTGCATAGGATCGATCGGTCGGCTCCGTAGAAATCATCAACATTTGCTTCGCAACCTCTGCGACGTTCCGGCCCGGTGTGGCTTACACTATCCCATCCGCTGGCTTGGCATCATCGTAGGAATTAGGAATAGAGAATGAATAGCAACAGCGTCGTCGGAAAATCGGTTCCGCGTAAGGAGGGACGCGACAAGGTTACGGGAAGGTCGCAGTACGTCGACGATATGGTTTTGCCCAACATGCTCTTCGGGGCGACGGTACGCAGTCAGATCCCCCGCGGGCGAATCCGGAAGATCACATTCAGTCCGCAAATTAACTGGGAAGAATTCGTCGTGGTGTCGGTGAAAGATATTCCAGGCAAGAATTGCATCTCGTTGATCGACGATGATCAGCCCTGCCTGGCGAGCGAATTCGTCAACCATCCCGAAGAGCCCATTCTGTTGCTGGCTCATCCCGATCGCCATCTGCTTCCCCAGGCGGTTGCAGCGGTATCGATCGACTACGATCCTCTGCCGGCCATCTTCACGATTGAAGAAAGCGAGCAGCGGTCCGAAATAATCTGGGGCGAGGACAATATTTTCAAAACCTACTTGATCGAGAAAGGCGACGTCGATGACGTATGGGGGAACGCGGATTACATCGTGGAAGGTGAGTATACGACCGGAGCGCAAGAACAACTTTACATCGAGAACAACGGAATGATCGCGGCTTTTGATGCCGTACGGGGAATTACGGCGTGGGGGTCGCTGCAGTGTCCTTATTATGTTCACAAGGCGCTGATGACGCTTTTCAATTTGCCGGCGGCGAAAGTTCGTGTCGTCCAGATGGAGACGGGAGGCGCCTTCGGCGGGAAAGAAGAATATCCGTCGATGATCGCCGGGCACGCGGCGCTGCTCGCCATGAAGTCCGGAAAACCGGTGAAGATTATCTATGACCGCATGGAAGACATGGCGGCGACGACGAAGCGGCATCCGTCACGCACGCGCCATCGGACCGCGGTCACCCGGGACGGCAAGATTCTAGGCGGGGAGATTGATTTCACGATCGACGGTGGCGCGTATGCGACGTTGTCATCGGTGGTGCTCTCGCGCGGAGCTATTCACGCCGGGGGACCATACTACTGGCCGAGCGTTCGCATTCGCGCCAAAGCGGTTGCTACAAATGTTCCACCCCATGGAGCGTTTCGTGGATTTGGAGCGCCGCAGAGCCTGTTTGCCATGGAGCGGCACATGGATCGCATTGCGCAAACAGTAGGTCTTTCCGCCGTCGAGATTCGTCGCAGGAATTTTCTGCAGCCTGGGCAGGACACCACCACCGAGCAGGTTGTGCGCGAACCGATTGATCTCGGGAAGTTGTTGGACCGGGCCCTGCAAGTTTCGGGCTATGAATCCAAGAAACAGCGATTCGCGAGTGAGAATCCTGCGGGGATGACCAGGAAGGGTATGGGCATTGCTGCATTTCTCCATGGCGCCGGATTCACCGGTTCAGGCGAGCGGTATTTGAGTTCGGTTGTCGGAGTGGAAGGTTGTGCCGACGGTAGCGTGCGCGTGCTGGTTTCGAGTACGGAATTTGGCCAGGGAACGAAAACTGTTCTGAGTCAGATTGCTGCTGAAGCTCTCGGGCTGCCATACGAGAGTGTTAGCACGGCGCAGCCAGATACTCTGGAAGTGCCCAACAGCGGGCCAACCGTGGCTTCGCGCACGGTGATGGTGGTGGGGAAACTGGTCCAGTCGGCTGCACTGGGAATTAAGCAGACACTGCTTTCCTCTAATCTGCTGCGCGAGGGTTTTACCGAAAAAGAGTTTCGAGAGGCGTGTCGGCAGTATGTTGCGGCACATGGCGAGTTGCGCTCATGGTCGCGATACGAAGCCCCCCCCGACATTTCCTGGGACGATCAAAAGTGCCGCGGAGAAGCCTACTCGGCCTTTGCCTGGGCAGTTTACGTTGCGGAAATTACCGTTGATCTGACAACGTACAGCGTGGCAGTGGATGACTTCGTTGCGCTACAGGAAGTTGGCAGAGTTTTGCATCCGCTTCTCGCGCGAGGTCAAATTATAGGTGGAGTCGCCCAAGGAATTGGGTTCTGCCTTTACGAGAAAGTAGTCTGGCATAACGGACGCATGCAAAATGGTCAGATGACGAACTACATAATGCCGGGTGTGACCGACCTGCCACCCATTCGCGTGTTCTTCGAAGAGATGGGGAACGTCTACGGAGCTTACGGGGCAAAGGGCATCGGCGAGCTCCCGATGGACGGACCGGCGCCGGCAATCGTCAATGCGGTGGCTGACGCGCTCGGGATTAATTTCGATTCCATTCCTCTGTTGCCGGAAGACATTATGGATCGGTTGGGCAAGGAGGGGCTCGCGTTAACTTCGCAACAGAGCGCCGCCGGCGCTGCGGGTAGGTTCCGATGACCGATTCGCGCGAGATCCACCGCAGAGCAGAGATCTCATTCACGGTCAACGGGGAGTCGAAGACTGTGTGTGTTCATCCGATGGAGCGACTGCTCGACGTGTTGCGAGAGCAGCTTCAATTGACCGGCACGAAAGAAGGGTGCGGAGAGGGCGAGTGTGGCTCGTGCTCCATATTAATGGACGGCGCGCTCGTAAACAGCTGTCTTGTACCTGTTCTTCAAGCGCAAGGCGCAAGTCTTGTGACGATCGAAGGACTTGCGGCAGGGGATACGCTCCACAATTTGCAGCAGGCTTTTCTGGAATGTGGCGGCGCGCAGTGCGGCGTCTGCACCCCCGGAATGATTCTGGCCGCCTTGCATCTATTGAACGAAAAAGCTGATCCGACGGCTAGAGAAATCCGGGAAGGACTCTCCGGCAATCTCTGCCGCTGCACTGGCTACGGCCAGATTATTCAAGCCGTGGCCGATGCGGCGCGCCGCAGGAAGAGCGCATGAGGGCGAATCCGGCTGACTACGAAATGGTTGCGCCCGCCAGTTTGAAGACAATCGTTTCGCTGCTGGCAAATGAGCCGGGGGTGTGGCTTCCGATTGCCGGGGGAACCGATGTGATGGTGCAGTATGAGGCCGGAAAGCTTCCGTCGCGAAAACTGATCAGTGTATGGAATCTTCCGGAGTTGCGGCGCGTTGATGTCACGACGACCGAGCTTCGCATCGGTGCGGGGTGCACTTATACCGACCTGCGCAGACATGAAGTCGTCCGAAGCGAGTTCCCACTTTTGAACAGCGCCGCAAGCTGGACCGGGGGAATCGCGAACCAGAATCGAGGGACGATTGGCGGCAACATCGTTAACGCATCGCCGGCTGCGGATTCCTTGCCCGCGCTGCTCGCTTACGACGCGGAACTGATTTTAGTATCCGTTCGGGGCGAGCGGCGATTGCTCTATGCGGACTTTCACACTGGCTATAAGAAAACGTTGCTCGCGCGCGATGAGCTTGTTCAAACCGTATGCCTACCGCGTCGGTTCTCAGGATACTTTAGCCATGCACGCAAAGTCGGAGCTCGCAATTCGCAGGCGATTTCCAAAGTATGCATCGCAGCGCTGGGACGGCTTTGCGACGGTGTGGTCGAAGAGGTCCGCATTGCGCTGGGCAGCGTGGCGCCAGTTCCACTCCGGCTGACCGATACCGAGCAGGTAGTAAGGGGAAAGTCGATTGATTCCGATCTTCTGGTTTTAGCCAGGAAGACCGTGGCCGCTGAAATTCAGCCGATCGACGACATTCGATCTACCGCGCGGTACCGTGTGGCGGTGGCAGGCAATCTTGTTGCCGAGTTTTTAAGCCGGCTCGGTTCAGGGCAGATGATCCAAGAGGGCGAGAAAGAAAACGTTATTCTGGCGCGATGGAATAGTTTCTCGAGTGACGAAGCCATGCGTGAGATTCTGCCCTGTTGCGGGTCCCAGGCTTGGGCGCAGCAGGTGGTGGCCAGAAGACCGTTCGCGGATGAGGCTTCTGTGCTGGCCGCGTCGGATGAAGCATGGCGCGCCCTGAAGCCCGAAGATTGGATGGAAGCATTCAACACTCATCCCCGAATCGGCGAATCGCGCGCCCCCGCATCGCAGCTTCCGTCAGCTCAATCTGTAGAATGGTCGGCGCAGGAGCAACGAGGTATAGGAGATGCGGAGGCTGCCGTGAAGATCGCTCTGGCAGATGCGAATCGAGAATACGAGCTACGCTTCAATCGCATCTTCATTGTGTCAGTCACGGGTAAGCCTGCGTCGGAGATTTTGCAAATTCTCCTGCGGCGGCTCAAGAATGACGCTGAAACTGAACTTCGCGAAGCGGCCGAGCAGCAGCGGCAGATTACGCAGATCCGGCTGAAGAAATGGCTTCAAGGATGAGACGCATTTCAACCCATATTCTGGATATTGGTGAGGGAAAACCTGCCAGCGACGTTCCTGTCCGGTTGGAAAAACAACTTACGGCAGGAGACTGGCGAGTGTTGAACCTACAGCGCACCGATCTAAATGGCCGGTGTCCTCAGTTGTTACCGGAAGACGAGGATCTTTCGGCGGCAGTGTATCGTCTGGTTTTTGGCACCGGAAGTTACTACGCGCGACAGAAAATCGCGGCCTTGTATCCAGTCGTCGAAGTCATATTTCAGGCGCGGGATGGAGAATCGCATTTTCATATTCCGCTCTTGTTGAGCCCCAACGGATATACAACTTACCGGGGGAGCTGAGCCGGAAGGTTCTGACGCGATGGAGTTAATAAAGTGGGCTCAATAATCCGCGAATGGCTGAACCTCCTGGTGCGCTGGTTTCACGTTTTCGCGGCGATCCTGTGGGTCGGGCAAACTTATTATTTCACCTGGCTCGACGGCCAATTTAACAGGCTCGCGAAAAACCCCTCGGCCGACGGGAAGACTCCATCGCTATGGATGGTCCACAGCGGCGGCTTCTACACGGTTGACCGTCAGAAATCCTTGAAAGTGGGGCCGGAACAAGTTCACTGGTTTCGTTGGGAAGCATTGCTGACCTGGTTGAGTGGAGTCGTGCTGCTGTTCCTCGTGTACTACTCCAGCTCCGGGCTTATTGATCCGGATGTTGCCGCAATCTCGCAAGGGCGCGGCATTGCCATTGGACTGGCAGTGCTTGCTGGCGGTTGGATTGCTTACGATCTCGCGGCGAGATCGGCACTGGGAAGGTCGGAAGCGGTGTTTGCCGTCTTCTCACTGCTCATGATTTCGCTCTTCGCCTGGGGATTGATGCACGTGTTCAGTGGACGCGCAGCTTATATCCACGTTGGAGCGGTGTTCGGAACGATCATGACGGCAAACGTGTGGTTCCGGATTCTTCCTTCGCAGCGCAAAATGATAGCGTCAGCTGCGGCCGGAGAAAAATTCGATGCCGCACTGAGCGCCCAAGCCAAGATGCGCTCCAAACACAACACGTTCATGGCGGTCCCGGTTGTCTTTATCATGATCAGCAATCATTTTCCCGTCGCTACGTATGGGAACGAATACGGTTGGGAAGTTCTTGTCGCCCTGGTTCTCGTCGGTTGGGCGGCAGCGAAGATTATTCGCGAAGCCTAGGCGAAGCCTTCGTCGAGAAATGGAATCTAGTGACAGCAACTGTAATCACACCTCGCGCAGCCCAAGTCATCGCCCGGTGCGTAAAGTTGGCATCGTTTACGGAAGAACCCGGCAGTACGCGACGGACGTTCCTGTCTCCGCCAATGCGTGATTGCCACCAGGAAATTATTCGATGGATGGAGCCCCTCGGGGTTACGGCGCACCTCGACGCTGCCGGAAACCTTCGCGGACATTATCCTGGGGCGCACCCTGACAGTCAGCGCCTGTTGATCGGATCACATCTCGACACGGTTCCGAATGCAGGGGCCTATGATGGCATCCTCGGAGTTGTGCTTGCGCTTGCGTTGCTGGAAGCATTGCAAGGACGGAGGCTTCCTTTCAGCATCGAGGTGGTTGGCTTTTCCGAAGAAGAAGGAGTACGCTTCGGCACTCCGTTTATTGGCAGCCGCGCGCTGGTCGGCAGACTGGATCATAAACTTTTAGATGTTCGTGATGCGCAAGATATCTCCGTTAGACGAGCCATCGAAGACTTTGGCCTGAATCCCTACGAGCTTCCTCGGGCCGAATTGAACAGCGATACTCTGGGCTACCTGGAGTTTCATATCGAGCAGGGGCCGGTTTTAGAGAAACTGAATCAGCCACTCGCGGCAGTTGACGTGATTGCCGGCCAGAGCCGGATGGAGGTTACATTTTTCGGCCGTGGCAACCATGCGGGTACAACGCCTATGAATCTTCGTGCTGATGCTCTGGCGGGGGCTGCCGAGTGGATTGGCGCGGCAGAACGCATTGCTCACGACGTACCCGGGTTGGTCGCTACTGTCGGCCAGATCGAAGCCAAGCCTGGAGCGGTGAACGTGATCGCCGCACAGGCACGGTTGAGTCTTGATGTGCGCCACAGTTCCGATGACGTTCGAACCCGTGCTGTCGAGGATCTCGTGGAACGGGCTAAGGACATCGCCCGACGGCGCGGATTATCTGTAAAGGAAGGTGTTTTGCTAAATCAGGCCGCGGTCGCGATGGATCCATTCCTTACGGCGGAGATCGTAGGCGCAATTCGAAAGACTGGATGCGATCCCCATAGGATGGTCAGCGGCGCCGGTCACGATGCCATGATTCTGGCAGAAAGAGTTCCAGCCGCGATGATTTTCTTGCGGACCCCCGGCGGGATCAGCCATGATCCCGCGGAATCAGTCAGCGGTGAGGACGTCGAAAAAGCGATCGACTGCGGATTGCATCTGCTCGATCAGTTGGCTTCTGCGCCTGAATTCCATACAAGGATGAACCGTGCATAATCTTGGAGGCACACGAAGTTCCCAGCAGTCGAACCATCTTCTGCTAACTCCTGACACATTTGTTCGCACAACACTTCCAGGGATGAAAGCATGTTGCGCGATCGTGCATGTTAGTCCCGCATTGGGCGCCAAGTTCACGCAATACACCGCCGAGTTTGAGGAAGGAGGAGAACTGGGCAGGACGCGCGCGCAGCGTTTCATTTTTGTAATTGAGGGCGGGTTGAGATTGGAGGTCAATGGTAAATCTAGCGAACTGAGTGCACGCGGCTACGCTTATCTTCCGGAAGGCTTGGACCACCGAGTCGTGGCTACCAGAGGTAGCCGTGTTGCCGTCTTCGAGAAGCTGTATCAGGCTCCCGAATCGAGCACGAAACCGCATTTGATTATTTCGAACGAAGATGCGATTGTTTCGTACCCTCTCGGGGACGATCCCAGCTTGCAGGTCAGAAGTCTTCTTCCCGATGAAATGAGTTTCGACTTCGCGGTGAACACAATGGTCTACCAGCCCGGATCGTCGCTCAGCATGGTCGAAATGCATGTCATGGAACACGGGCTCATCATGCTCGAAGGCGGAGGCATCTACCGCCTCGGCGACTTCTGGTATCCCGTGACAGCGGGAGACGTCATTTGGATGGGGCCATGGTGTCCGCAGTGGTTTGGAGCGATCGGCAAGCTACCGGCAAAATATCTCATCTACAAAGATTGGAACCGGCATCCCCTGGCGGCAGTGTAGTCATGAGTCTTACGATTGACCGAGATCGACTGCAGTCCGAAATTGATACTTTGGCTTCATTCTCAGACGCTGAAGCCCCCGCAGTAACACGCATTGTTTTCACACCCACAGACCTGGCAGCTCGATCCTGGATGAAAGCACGTTGCGAAGACGCTGGGCTCACTGTTCGCCAGGATGCCGTAGGAAATATTTTTGCTCGGTGGAACGCTGCGGATCCAGACGCGCCCGTTGTCGGAACCGGATCGCATATCGATGCCATTCCGAACGCAGGGAAATACGATGGCGTCGTCGGAGTGTTGGGGGGCCTGGAGGCGATAAGGGCGCTGCAACGGGACGGATTTCGCCCCGCACGTTCGATTGAATTGCTCATATTCACGTCTGAAGAGCCGACGCGCTTTGGAATCGGTTGTCTTGGGAGCCGGCTGCTCTCGGGAACGCTGACTCCAGATGCGGCGAGAAAACTGGTGGACAAGAATGGAACGACGCTCGACGATGTTCGGCTCCGAGCCGGGTTTGACGGCCACCTCGAACGAGTGAAGCTCCCTAATGGATACTACAAAGCATTCATCGAATTGCACATTGAACAGGGGCCGCTCTTGGAGCGCGAGGGGGTATCCCTTGGCATTGTCACGAAGATCGCCGCACCGGCGAGTCTTAATGTCCGGATCGAAGGCTCCGGTGGACACGCTGGGGGAGTTTTAATGCCTGACCGCCGCGATGCTCTGTGTGCGGCGGCCGAACTGATTCTCGCGCTTGAAAGCGCGGCGTCCAGCAGCGGAGCGCTAGATTCAGTTGCAACTGTGGGCATGTGCGATGTGTTTCCCGGCGCGGTTAACAGCATCCCTAGTCGCGTCCACCTTAGTGTGGACATTCGGGACACAGACTTACAGCGGCGCGACGGCATGGTCCGCACCTTGGAGAACGAATGCTCCAGCGTTGCATCCAAGCGACAAGTTTCGATTCAGACCGAGTTGGTGAATGCCGACTCCCCGGCTGAGTGCGATCCTTCGATCATTGAAGCGCTCTCCAAATCTTGCCGCCATCACAACCTGACCTTTATTTCCATGGTCAGTCGCGCTTACCATGACTCGCTGTTTATCTCGCGCATTGCTCCGGCGGCGATTGTATTCATTCCATGCCGCAACGGATACAGTCATCGGCCTGATGAGTACGCGCGTCCAGACGACATTGCAAGAGGGGCGCTGGTACTCGCCGAAACCCTGGCTTCTTTATCGAAGTGAGTCTGCAATCGGCCGACGATATCGCGTTGCCCACTTACTTTGTCTGAAGCGATTCGCGAACTTTTGCGTAGCCCGGCTTGATGGCAGAATAGATGAATTGAATGCGCTCTTCGTAGGGTAGAAAAGCACTCTTCATCGCATTAATCGTAATCTTCTCAAAATCTGCGAGCGTCAGACCGAATGTCCCGGCGGCGGCTTCAAACTCCTTCGTCATCGTGGTGTTACTCATCAAGCGGTTGTCCGTGTTCAGAGTGACTCGGAATTTTTCCTGATAAAGGATTTTGAAAGGATGCTGGGCCAGGCTCGGAGTAGCTCCGGTGTGGACGTTACTCAGCAAACAAATCTCCAGCGGGATACGTTTGTCGAGAACATACTGCGCCAGATCGCCAAGCTTTACTGCCTTGCCATCTGCGACCGCAATATCCTCGATTAGCCGCGTTCCGTGCCCGATGCGATGTGCGCCGCAATATTGGATTGCCTGCCAGATCGATTCCTTGCCATAACCTTCGCCGGCGTGAATCGTGATGTTGAAATTCTCGCGCTGGATGTAATGAAAGGCGTCGACGTGCTTCTTCGGAGGATAGCCTCCTTCTTCGCCTGCGAGATCGAAGCCGACCACGCCACGCGCGCGGAAATCGACGGCAAGTTCCGCCATTTCAAGCGAAGTGTTCATGTTGCGCATCGCGCAAATGATCAGGCCGGAAGAAATTCCGAAATCTTTTCGCCCTCGTTCCAGTCCCTTCAGCACCGCCGAAACAATTTGCTGATGGGTTAAGCCTTTTTGTGTATGAAAGACTGGCGCAAAGCGTGTTTCGAAATATATGATTCCGTCCCGGCTCAGATCCTCTGCTTGTTCATAGGCGACGCGCTGTAAGGCCTCTTCCGTCTGCATTACCGCAATCGTGTGGGCAAAACCTTCAAGATATCTCCCCAGGCTCCCCTGGTTCGCGCCCCGAAAAAACCACTGCGCCAAGTCAGACGGATCATCGGTTGGAAGATCCTTGTATCCCGTTTCTCTTGCCAACTCAATGACAGTCTGGGGTCGCAGCACGCCATCCAGATGCTCATGTAAAAGTACTTTGGGGAGGCTAAGCAGTATTTGTTTGTCAAGTTTCATCGAAATGCATTCCTCCCCCAGCCGAGGCAGTCTTTCAGCGACACAAGTGAAACGTTGCAGCTAATATACTACCGCCCGGTTTGGACTCACTCTCCATCTCGGGCGCTGTGCGTGTTATACAATCCGACGCCAGTCTGATTTGCGGAGGGATCGTTTCACACTGACCGATGCAGTACGGAGCAGCTCAACATGGAGCAGACATCGAACGAGCATCCCAAGAACGCAGATTATGGCTTGAGGCGGGGAATTCTATCTCCAATGGAAACCTTGGCGCAATCTGTGTCGACCATGGCTCCCACTACCACCCCAGCCGCTACCATCCCGCTGGTCTGCGCCCTGGCCGGTAACGGCACGTGGCTCGCCTATGCGCTGGCAACGGTCGCGGTGCTGCTGGTCGCATTGTGTATCGGACGCTATGCCCGCCATTCGGCCTCGCCGGGATCGCTTTACACCTACGCTTCGATGACTCTGCCTCCGTGGCTGGGCGCGACGGTTGCATGGAGTCTGTTGCTGGCCTATGTGGCCACGGGATCGAGTGTCATTGGCGGTTTCTATCACTACGCGAATTTGCTGCTGCGGGATGCGACCGGCCATGTCTACTCGGCCGTACTTCTTGCTTCGTTGGTGACCGGCGTTTCGATCTGGATCGCGTACCGCGACGTAAAGATTTCTGCGCGACTCATGCTGTGGATTGAAGCCGTGTCCGTCACAGTGATCGTGATTGTTGTAACGCTGTTGCTAGTGCGTCACGGTTGGCGCTTGGACGAAGACCAATTGCATCTGCGAGGTATGACTGGCAGTGGACTTCGGCTAGGGTTGGTGCTGGCACTGTTCAGCTTTGTAGGCTTCGAGAGTGCGACGACGCTGGGCTCAGAGGCGCGAACCCCGTTGAAGACGATTCCACGGGCGGTTATCCAAAGCGCTCTTCTTGCCGGAGTTTTTTTCACGATTTGCGCGTATGCGGAAGTTTTGGGTTTCCACACTGTGGGCCAGGATTTGGGCGCGAGCCAGGCTCCGATGTATCTGTTGGCGCGAGTGGGAGGCGTTCCCGTGCTCGGACTTTTAATCGATATCGGAGCACTCGTGAGTTTATTTGCGGGCACTCTGGCGTGCATTACGGCGGCGGCAAGAGTGCTCATGCTTATGGCCCACAACGGACTCGCCCACAGCTCTCTCCGAAATACGCACGTCCGGAATCAGACACCGAGCCGGGCCGTCGTGATCACAGGAATTGCGGCGTTGCTCCCAGTGGCTGTTCTAGCAGCCCGAGGCGCCAGCGGTTTGGATGTTTACGGCTGGCTGGGATCGCTCGCGACCTATGGTTTTATTGTCGCCTACGCGCTAGTGTGCGTTGCGTTGCCGCGCTATTTGCGGAGTCATAGCGTCTTTCGGTCGGGAGCGCAGATTGTTCCCTGGCTCGCGGGTACGGCGATGCTGTTGGCGCTCCTGGGTAATTTTTATCCGGTCCCGGAAGGGCCCTATGGCAAGTTGCCTTACGTTTATCTTGCCTATTTGACGCTAGGGCTGCTTTGGTTCTTTATTCGCGGGAGAGGTAAAGCTTCGGCACTGGCCGGGAGCTCAGAGTAGACCCAGGGCTCGAGGTCCTTGATGCAGTGTCACCACAAAAATATCTAATCTACGGAAAAGGAATTTTCACTACAGGAATGCTTTCGTTCGGGGCGGCACTCGTGTAAAGTCATCCAGTTATTTGGCGGGCGGCAGGACAGACCACTTCTGCTGCGAACATCGTACTTATCAACACAGCAATTTTTGGTCGCCCGCGAGCGGTCCCGTATACGCTCGCTTAAAACTTGCGCGAGGTCATTCATGATGAACAGAATTGGACTCGTGGTTCTCCTGATTGCGATTTTCTTGTGGATGTCCTTCGCGTTCACGCGCTGCGCGCAGGCGCAGCAAACGCTCGGAGGCATCACGGGTACGGTGACGGACAAGACCGGCGGCGTTCTGCCTGACACTGTTGTCATAGTCGTGGGTGATCAGACAAAACTGACGCGTAGCCAAAAGACCAATACGAATGGCAGCTACGACCTCGTGAACTTGCCGATCGGTACCTACACGATCACTTTTACCCACGACGGGTTCCAGACGCAGAAGGTACCTTCTGTCGCCGTGCAGGCGGATCGCACCGCCACGGTGAATGCAGTACTGCCCGTCGGACAGGTGGGGACGGTTGTCGAGGTGCAGGCGGACCCCTTGATGAACGCGGTAGACACCACCAACGGCTATGTCCTGGACAAGGACCAGATCGATGCTGTGCCGCTGCCGACGGGAAGTTTCACGGGTCTCGCCATTCTGTCGCCCGGGGTGAATGCCGAACTTCCCGGCGGCACCGGAGCCAACAGCGGCTTGGGAAACCAGCCGATCTGGGCCAATGGACAACGTGATACGAGTAACAGTTTCTTGCTCAATGGCGTAGATGCCAGCAATCTGTTCAACGGTAAGAGTACCAGCCAGGTGGCTTCGGCGCGCATCGTGAACAACACCGGCGTCGCCAACGCCGCCAGCACAAGCGCGGCTCCGATTCAAAGTACTGCGTCCGTCTACCTGGCGATTGGCCAAGCGTTGCCAACGCCTGCCCCGGAAACGGTTACGGAACTTCGCGTCAACACTTCCATGTACGATGCGCAGCAAGGTTCTACCAGCGGCGCTCACATCGACATGAGCACGTCCTCCGGGACGAATACAATTCACGGCAGCGCCTATGTCCATCGCGGTACCGATTGGCTGAACGCATCGCCATTCTTTTACAAGCAGGACCCCAACATTCCAGCGAACGATAAAGTTCCCCAGTTGCATCGCTACACCGCGGGCGGTACGTTGGGCGGCGCTCTTATCAAAAACAAGCTATTCGGATTTGTTAGCTATCAGCACCTGCACGACTCTGATCAGGAGATTGGACTATCGCGCATGCTTGTTCCTAGTGGGCTTAGCAATGATCGTTCGCCGGCGGCCCTGGCTGCCATTTCCAATACCTATTGGGGAACTTCCCTCACCGGAAGTGGCGACCTTAACCCCGTAGCAGTGGCGCTTTTTCAATACAAACTGCCCAACGGCCAGTACTTGATTCCCTCCTGGGATGGGCAAGTTGCTACGCCAAGTTTTCCGGAGAACGCAATCGTCCCCGGCACTGCGTACTTTACCGCAGATCAGGCGGTCACTGATCTGGACTGGAACAAGAGTCCCACCGACACCGTGTCGGTGAAATATTATTACCAGCACGACCCGAGCATTGCTCCCTACGCTTACTCCAACGTCGCCGGCTTTTCTCAGCATCTCGATGCCGGCAGCCAGGTGGCCTCACTTACCAACACTCAGACTCTCAGGTCGAACCTGAGCATTACCGAGGTCCTCGGTATTCTCCGGGAAAAAGTTTACAGCACGATCGCGCAGCCTTTTTCGCCGCAGTCGTTCGCCGCTCAAACCGGTACGCAGGCAATCAACACATTCGGCTCATCGTTCTTCCCCGGGATTACCATCGTGGATCCACTAGGCCTGTCCAGTTCCGCTAACACTGGTGGCATTAGCAATCTTCAATTCTTGACCATCGGTCAGGGTGCAGCCTCTCAAGGGGCATTCACCGGAGTTTTTCAGAACCGGATTATGCCCTCGGCCAATGCCATCTGGACGAAGGGCAAACATACGGTCACGTTCGGTGGCAGTTATGCCTACACGCAACTCAACACTCGCGATGAGAGGACGAATCAAGGGATTATTTCGACAGCAGATTTTTCCCAGTTTATCCAAGGATTCGTCACCACCAACGACGATTTCACCACCACCAAGTTTCTACAGGGAAACGCCAACCGCTATTACCGCGCTGGCCAGACCGGGGCCTATGTTCAGGACAAATTTCAGTTCCGGTCCAATCTGAGCCTTACCGCTGGTCTGCGCTTCGATTGGGATGGTGGGCTCACTGAAAAATATGGCCGCATCTTTAACTTCGATCCATCGCGGTACTCCTACGACGCGGCTAGCGATACCATCGCGTCCAACGGATTTATCATCGCGGGCAACAACAAATTGTTTCCCACCAAAGGTGTCAGCAATACGACCCTGACTGGACGGCAATGGGGATTGGCGCCGCGGTTGGGCGTCGCATGGAGTCCGAAGAAATTTAACGACAAGGTTGTCGTCCGCGCCGGCAGCGGAATCTACTACGACCGCGGCGAACTGTTTTCTTACCTCTCACCCGGTTTCGCTGAGGGCGTAATCAATGGCGGACCGTTTGGAGTGAATCAGACTCCGCCGTACGTGACGGCTCAAGCTTGCACAAACTTTATGTCTCCCCCGTATTTGGACTACATTCCCACTTGTGATCCTACGAGTGCTGCGAGCGGCTCAGGGGGCTCACTCTCGAACCCATGGGGCGCCAGCCTTGGTCCGCCGCCAAGTGGCAATCCGGCGGACATTACACAGTACCTGCCGAATCAGGCGGCGATTGCCAACGGCGCACAACTCTTCTCCTTTGCCACCTACAATCGTGCCAACAAATTGCCTTACACCATCAATAACACGCTCGACTTTCAATGGCAGCCGCGGAACGACCTTGCCATCGAGGTTGGTTACGTCGGCAACCTGGGCCGGCACGGAGTCATTCCCATTCCTTTCAATCAACCTGGCATCGCATCCCCGACGAATATCATTCACCCCGGCTCGCTCTATCCCCAGGAATATACCTACGGTTACACAGTTGTCGACTCGAATTTCAACTTTCAAAATCTTCCTAATGGCCAGCCGTATATGGCCACATACGAAGGCGGCAACGTTGACTTGCGGGTTCCTTACATAGGTTACTCAGCGGAATCGGAGACTTATAAAGCCGCCGGCGTCTCGGCTTACAACGCGCTTCAGACGCACGTGGAAAAACGCATGAGCCATGGGTTGCAAGTAGGTTTCTCCTATACTTACTCCCACGCGCTCGATGAGCAAAGCGGCATGGGGCTGTTCTTTAATGGCAACAACCCGCTGAACCTGCGCTCGGCTTATGGGTCCTCCGATTTTGACCGTACTCATGTGTTCAACTTCAGCTATGTCTACCAGGTTCCCAAGTTCTTTTCGGCGTCCACTCTAAAAGGCAAGTTGGCGGGCGGCTGGTCAATTAACGGATCTACTGTACTGCAGAGTGGTCAACCGTACAGCATCATCGATTACACCGGCGCGGTGGGCAGCATCTTTTACAGCGTATATGACGGCATCACGAATCCGATTGTGCCGCTGGCTCCGGGTTGCACTCCAAAGAATGCGGTCACCGGAGCATCCGGGGCTTTCGGAATTCCTGCATTGAAGTCGAGTTGCTTCACTCTGCCGCTGCTTAATCCCGGGGATCTTGGGGGCGCCATCCCAGCGGGAGATACGTTCGAGACGAACTTCACAACCGGTCAGCGAAACATATTCCGCCAGGCCTGGCAAAAGCGCGCCGATATATCTTTTGTAAAGCTGACCGCGCTGACGGAGCGAGTATCACTGAAATACAGCCTCGACATTTTCAATCTAACTAATACGGCGAGCTTTGATATACCCATCGACGACGTTTCTCAGAACCAGTTCTACAATCAGTTCCCCGTTCTGGGAACGACGCCTCGGCCCACCGCCTGCGACAATACCAATACTGGCTTCTACAATTGCCCGTCTGGGTTGGGCGTGACCAATAAGACTATTGGCAGCCCGCGACAGATCCAGATGTCACTGCGCGTCGAGTTTTGATCGCGCCTCGAGACGCGATGCGGGAAGGAATTTATTCTTTCCCGATATCTTCGTTCCAGACTTCGGGATTCAGACGTACATATTCGCTTAACAGGGAAGCGCATTCATTCGAATCGAGGTCGATGACCTCGATGCCGAGCGATCGCAGCCATTCCACGCCACCCTGGAAGTTGCGGCTCTCGCCGACGATCACGGTGCCAAACCCAAATTGCCGCACCAACCCACTGCAATACCAGCATGGAGCCAGGGTTGTAACCATGATCAGTTTGCGATAGCTGCGCTGGCGGCCCGCGTTGCGGAATGCGTCGGTCTCGCCGTGAAGTGACGGGTCTCCGTTCTGTACGCGGCGATTGTGGCCGGCTCCAAGAAGGTGACCGCTTTGGTCAAAAATCGCCGCGCCGATGGGAATGCCGCCTTCGGCCAAACCCTTGCGGGCTTCGGCTATCGCCACTTTGAGCATCGCAGCGTAATCGCTGTCAGACATGGCTTTGATTATAGGGGCAGTCCCGAACCCTTCAGGGCAACAGAATATCCTCAAGAGGGTCGGCCTTACTCCTCCGGCACCAGCCGCACGCAAAGAATTGATGGAACGGATTTGAGTTTGCGATTGTAATTCATAGGCGCAGATCGTCCGGAAATTGCTAAATCATTTGAGCTCCAGAGGTTTGGCGGAGGCCAGCAAGAAATCCCTTCCGCCAGGTTTGCCGACGTTGACCTCTGATGCGGCCTCCACTCGAAGCGACGTTGCGGAAAACAATTGACGGGCGGATTCTAGTCGGCCTAGCATTGACCCGTAATGACTTCGCTACGACACCATCGTCACCACCATAACCATGCGACGAGCGTGTCGGCGGAGCACTTCGGATAACAGCCTAAAAGCAATCATAGGAAATCCAGGCCCGCTGACGCGAAACGCGCAGCGGGTTTTCTGTTTCTGTTGAGGGCGCTCGATCGCTAGGTTGATCGGGAAGAGAGGCTCTGATGCATATGGATATCGACTTTGACAAAATGCAAGGCTTGACTCCCGCGGTCGTACAGGATGAGTCCTCCGCGGAGTTGCTCATGGTGGGCTTCATGAACCGGGAAGCGCTAGAAGCGACTCTGCGCACGGGCTTCGTCACCTTCTATAGCCGCACTCGACAAAAGCTGTGGACCAAGGGTGCAACCTCGGGCAATCGCCTAGAAGTTGTCGCCGCGTGGACGGACTGCGACCGCGACACGGTGCTGCTGCGCGTTCGCGTGTTAGGCGAAGGCAAGGTTTGCCATACGGGATCGAGATCCTGCTTCACCCAGGAACTGCCGCTGGGCGAGGCTTCCGCGGCGGAAGAGCGGGTGCGGTGATGAAGCTTCGTCTCGGAATCCCGAAAGGAAGTTTGCAGGAAGCGACCCTCAATCTGTTCACTCGCGCTGGCCTGCGCGTCTACACCAGCGCGCGCTCCTATTTCGCGGGCACCGATGATCCTGAGATCGAGTGCCTGCTTATTCGAGCTCAGGAAATGGCGCGCTACGTCGAACACGGAGCTCTGGACGCCGGTCTTACTGGCCTGGACTGGGTACTGGAGAGCGGCCTCGACGTCACCCACGTCACCGATCTGATCTATGCGAAGCAGAGCATGGGCAAAGTGAAGTGGGTGCTGGCGGTGCCGGAAGATTCGCCTTTTGAGAAGCCTGAAGATCTTGAAGGACGGATCGTCGCCACTGAATTGGTGAACTTCACGCGGAATTACTTTGCCAGCCACAACGTGCAGGTAAAGGTTGAGTTCTCCTGGGGCGCGACCGAAGTGAAGCCGCCATTGCTGGCGGATGCCATCGTCGAAGTCACGGAGACCGGGAGTTCACTTCGAGCGAATCATTTGAGAATTATCGAAACCGTATTGGAATCGAACACGCAACTCGTCGCGAACCATGCGGCATGGGCTGATCCCATGCGCCGGCGGAAGATCGAGAACCTCTCTGTGATGTTGTGCGGAGCTATCGCCGCGCTCGGCCGGGTTGGCCTGATGCTCAACGTGCGCAAGCCAGACTTGGCAGCCGTTCTCGGATTGCTGCCGGCCTTGAAGAATCCGACAGTCGCGCCGTTGGCCGACGGGGAGTGGGTGGCGGTCAATACAGTGATCGAAGAAAATGCCGCATGGTCGCTGATCCCAAAGCTGAAGCAGGCGAATGCACAAGGCATCGTCGAGTATCCACTGAACAAGGTGGTGATGTGATGCGTATCTTTGAAGGGCCAAAGAAAGACTGCTTCGTGCGCAAGCTGGAGGGGCGCGGCGTTAATGATCTGGCGAAAGTCGAGCCAGCGGTGAAGCGAATTGTGAACAACGTTCGTCGCAACGGAGATCGTGCGTTACGCAGTTACGCAATGCGCTGGGACAACTTAGGTGCGAACGAAGCCATGAGAGTAACTGAAGTTGATCTGCATGAGGCTTGGGAGAAGATTCCTCCAGCCCTGCGGACGGCCATCAAACAGGCTGCGTTAAACATTCGCCGCTATTGCGAGTGGCAGAAACCGAAAGAGTGGCGCCGCGAAATTCAGCCTGGAGTGTGCGTGGGACAGATGGTACGTCCTCTGGAATCTGTCGGTTGCTATGTTCCCGGGGGACGTTATCCGCTTCCGTCCACTTTGCTGATGACAGTGATTCCGGCGCAGGTCGCAGGTGTGTCCAGGATTCGCGTGGCCTCGCCGGGGCCTGCGCAAGCAACACTGGCGGCGGCTGCATTTCTTGGCGTGCAAGAGTTTTACCGCGTGGGCGGAGCACAAGCAGTTGCTGCGCTCGCCTATGGAACGGAGAGCGTTCCTCGGGTCAGCAAGATTGTAGGCCCCGGCAACCGATATGTTACTGCCGCTAAGAAATTGGTCGCATTCGATTGCGCCATTGAGTTTCTCGCTGGTCCAACTGAAGCCGTATTTGTCAGCGAAGACGGTGACCCAGCTTTCATCGCGTGCGATTTGATTGCCCAGGCGGAGCATGACCCCGACGCACTCTGCGTCCTGGTTACCAATTCCCGTGCCTTAGCGAAAGATGTACAGAAGCAAGTGCAGATTCGCACACGCATAAATCCGATTGCAGCCCAATCACTTTCTACAAACGGCGCCGTTCTTCTAGTTGAGTCTCTCGAACAGGCAGTCGAGATTGCGAATCGAATCGCGCCCGAGCATCTCACATTGCCGGTGGCCTTAGCTGCTTCGGTTCAAAACGCGGGTTCGATTTTTCTGAGCGAGTTAACGCCGCAATCCGCGGGGGATTACATCTCCGGCCCGAATCATGTGTTGCCTACGGGCGCGATGGCGCGCGTGCGCGGCGGCCTGAGCGTGATGGACTACGTCCGCATTATTTCTTGTCAGGAGGTTTCCCGCCAAGGCATTCGGCGAATCGCCCCGCCTGCCATCGTGTTGGCGGAAGCCGAAGGCTTGCGCGGACACGCTGAATCCTTACGGGTGAGGTGTGGGAATGCTTGAGGCCCGCGCTGCGATCAAAAGTCTGCATGCCTATCGGCCACCCTTGGCTGGCCGCGAGGGCCTCCGACTTGATTTCAACGAGAGCACGATCGGATGCTCGCCGCGGGTGTTGTCACGGTTGCGCTCGCTCGATGCCGAAGCGCTCGCGCGATATCCGGAGCGCGAGCCGGTGGAAAAGGAAGTAGCCGACTTTCTTGGGCTTGCTGCGGCTCGGGTTCTGCTCACTAATGGCGTTGATGAGGCGATCCACCTGCTGTGCTCAACCTATCTCGAGCCCGGGGACGAAGCGATCATCGTCGTGCCCACGTTTGCGATGTATGCGATTTTCGCGCAGGCTGAGGGTGCAAGTCTGGTTCAGATTCAAGCCGCTGAAAATTTCTCGTTTCCGTTGGAACAGCTGGGTGCACGAATCAGCCCACGGACGCGGCTCATCGCGATCGCGAACCCGAACAATCCAACGGGAGCGGCAGTGGCACGCGATGTCCTGCTTGAAGTTGCCCGCGCAGCGCCCCAGGCGGCGGTCCTGGTGGATGAAGCGTATTTCGAATTTCACGGAGAGACGGTTGTCAGCTCTCCCACTTGGCCAGAAAATCTTTTCGTGGCGCGAACATTCTCAAAGGCATACGGTCTGGCTGGCCTTCGCATCGGCATTCTTGCTGGAGACGCGGGACAGATGGCGATGGTCCGCCGCGTCGCTTCACCCTACAACGTGAATGCGGTTGCCTTGGCGGCGTTGCCAGAGGCGCTCCGGGACCAGCAATACGTCGAACGTTATGTCGCCGAAGTGCAGCGGGGTCGCGATGCGTTGGAGCAGGAACTCAGCATTCTTGGACTGCGCTACTGGCCCAGCCGTGCCAATTTCGTTCTCGCGCGCATCGGACCCGCCCACGCGGAATTTATCCGAGGTCTGCGGGAACGCGGAATCTTGGTGCGCGACCGGAACTCTGATCCCGGATGCGAAGGCTGCGTGCGCCTCACGGTGGGATCACGCCAGCACACGCAGATTCTGATTAGCGCGCTTCGCGATGTGGTCGAGGAACTCAAGCTGTCGAGCGGGGTAACAGTGTGAGGAGGGCCACGGTTCATCGGAAGACGGCGGAAACTGAGATTCGTATTGGGCTCACGATCGAGGGCCGAGGGAAGTATGAAGTCTCCACTGGAATCAGATTTCTCGATCACATGCTGGAGCTTTTTGCGCGGCACGGTGGGTTCGATCTAAGAATCGCAGCGACGGGTGATCTGGATGTGGATCAGCACCACACCGTCGAGGACGTGGGGATTGCCTTGGGCGAGGCGTTTGATCGCGCTCTGCGAGATCGACGCGGCATTCTGCGCGCAGGTTATTTCGTCATGCCCATGGACGAAACTCTCGGGCTGGCTGCCGTCGATTTCGGGGGACGCGCGGCCGCGGTTGTCGATACAAAAGTCCGCGCGGCACGGGTTGGAGATCTCCAGGCGGAATTAGTGTACGACTTTTTTGAGGGCTTCGCGCGCGGCGCGCGCGCCAACATTCATGTGCGCGTGATGTACGGACGATCGAGCCACCACAAGATCGAAGCGCTCTTCAAGGCTTTTGCGCGGGCTCTCCGCGTGGCTTGCTCCCGCGACCGCCGCCTGGGACGAATGTTGCCGAGCACGAAAGGGCTTCTATGATCGCCATCGTCGATTACGGAGCAGGCAACCTCAATTCGGTTGAGAAAGCATTCGACCATCTTGGCGCCGAAGTTGTTGTGACTGACAATCCCCAAGTGATAACAGCAGCGGATAGGATCGTTCTCCCAGGAGTGGGCCATTTCTCTTCCTTGCTACAACTCACGACAAAGGGATTGCGCGATGGCGTGTTGCTCGGTGTTTCCGCCGGGAAACCGTTTCTCGGGATTTGCCTGGGGATGCAGTGGCTTTTCGACGGGAGCGAAGAGTGCGATGAGATTGCTGGAGCGGGAATCTTTCCTGGCAAATGCCGGCGCTTTCCGTCGTCTGTAAAGTCACCGCATGTCGGCTGGAATTCGCTGAATGTGCAGGATGGGTCACGCCTGCTGCGAAACATTGGGCAGGATCCATTTGTTTATTACACACATTCTTTCCATGCGCCGCCGGTGGCCGCAATGGCAGGAGAGAGCGAGCACGGGGTGTTGTTTGCGGGGGCAGTCGAACAGGGCAATATTTTCGGAGTGCAGTTTCATCCGGAAAAATCAGGAGATGTGGGGCTCGCGATCCTGAAGACTTTCTGTGAGGTCTGATGTGTTGACGAAGCGCATCATTGCCTGCCTGGACATGGACGGCGGCCGCGTGGTGAAGGGCGTGCGGTTCAAGAATCTGCGGGACGCTGGCGACCCGGCGGAGTGCGCTGCAGCCCACGCTCGCAACGGCGCGGACGAAATTGTTTTGCTGGACATTACAGCGACGAGCGGAAACCGGCGCACCCTGCTGCACGCGGTCCGAGGCACCGCGCGCTCGCTGTTTGTCCCATTTACGGTGGGCGGTGGAATTCGGCAACTCGACGACGCAGTGGCGGTTTTCGAAGCGGGCGCGGATAAGATCGCGATCAACTCGGCTGCGGTGCGCGAACCCGAATTGATTGGGAAGATTGCCGGGCGCTTTGGATCGCAGGCCGTGGTGCTGGCCATCGATGCAAGAAACTCCGGCGGGCGCTTTGAAGTGTTCGTTTCTGGGGGACGTGTTGCCACCGGGCGGGACGCGGTTGAATGGGCCAGAGAGGCCGCCGCTTGTGGAGCAGGAGAGATCCTACTCACTTCGATGGACCGTGACGGAACTCAATCCGGCTTCGACTGTGAGCTGGTGCGCGCGGTGGCCGAAGGCGTTTCGATCCCCGTGATCGCGTCAGGCGGCGCAGGATCGGCGCGGGATTTCGTCGAAGTATTTCGCGAGGGCTGCGCCGACGCAGCCTTGGCGGCCTCCATCTTTCATTTCGGCATCGAAAATATCGCACAACTAAAGCGTAAATTGCTTGACGCCCACGTGCCGGTGAGGTGGCCATGCTGATTCCGTCGATCGACTTGATGGGCGGCAGGATTGTGCAGTTGGTGCAAGGCGAGAAGAAAGTGCTGGAGTTCGATAACTGTGATTATTGGATCGAACGTTTCTCCAGGTTTCCGATGGTGCAGGTGATCGACTTGGATGCCGCCCGTGGTACCGGCAATAATCTTTCTCTTGTGAGTCGGATTCTGCAACGGCTGACTTGCCAGGTGGGCGGCGGGATTCGCAGCGTTGAAGGAGCGCGTGCGATTTTGGATGCAGGTGCGAGGAGAGTCATCCTTGGCTCCTCGCTGCTGGAAGACGGCAAGATCAACTTTCAGTACGCGTCGACGCTGGCTGGTGCTTTGGGCCCGGCAGCCCTTGTATTTGCCCTCGATTCCAAAGACGGTCGTGTCGCGGTGAACGGATGGCGTAAACCAACCGCTGTCACTGCATTCGACATGATTCAGGTGCTCGAACCGTTCTGCGAAACGTTTCTCTACACTCACATTGACACAGAAGGGCTGATGGGCGGAATCCCGATGGAGATCGTGAGAGCCATCCGCCAAGCCACTTCGCGACGACTGGTCGTGGCCGGCGGCATCACCACACACCAAGAAATCGAAGACCTTGACGCCCTGGGGATGGACGCGGTGGTGGGGATGGCCTTGTATTCAGGTCTCATCCCGGCATGAAAGCAACAGCGCCCCAGGGCGAAATCACTGCCCCGGAAGTCTTCTAAAATTTACATGCCTCGCATCGAAATTCTGCGTTGTACTTGTCGACAGAATGGGCATATCACAAAATTGAAGGAATAGGCGTGGAGTGGAGTGTGGGCTGCTCCCGCGGCCGCCGGCTCGAGTCCAGGAACGACCATTCGTAGTTGCGAACTAATCCATAGGAGAAGGTGAAATGTCCCGCAGAAGCCACATCAACGGCATCCCGTCGGCGCAGGGTCTATACGATCCGGCACACGAGCATGATGCTTGCGGGATCGGGTTCGTGGCCAGTATCCGCGGCGCGAAGAGCCATGACATCATTCGCGACGGAATCCAGGTGCTGCTGAATCTGGCGCACCGAGGGGCTTGTGGTTGCGATGCGGAGACCGGAGATGGCGCTGGCGTGCTCATTCAGATTCCGCATAAATTCTACGCTCGGGAGTGCTCGAAGCTGGGATTCGAGTTGCCGCTCCCTGGTTCCTACGGCGTAGGAATGACGTTCCTCCCGGTAGAAAAACACGCTCGCCTGCAGTGCGAAGGCATTCTTGAGCGAATAGTCCGGGAGGAGGGCTTGTCGGTTTTGGGTTGGAGAGACATGCCCACTTTTGCTTCCGCAATCGGCCGGGTAGCCCGCGCCTCGCAACCTTACATTCAACAGATTTTTATTGGACGGCCGCCGGGCCTCGACGAAGACGCTTTCGAGCGGAAGTTGTATATCGTGCGCAAGCGCGCTGAGAGTGAAACCCGGGAATCTGGCGATGAGGCTGCGGGGACGTTTTACATCCCATCGCTTTCTTGTCGAACCGTCGTCTACAAAGGCCTGGTGCTGGCTTCGCAGCTCACTAATTTTTATCGCGAGCTCTCCGATCCTGACTTAGTCAGCGCTCTCTGCCTGGTGCATCAGCGCTTTTCGACCAATACATTTCCCAGTTGGCAGCGCGCGCATCCTTATCGCTACGTTGCGCACAACGGAGAGATCAACACGCTCCGGGGCAATGTGAACTGGATGCATGCGCGCCAATCGCTGCTGGCATCGCCTCTGTTTGGCGACGATCTGATGAAACTCTTCCCCATCATAGAGCCGGAGGGAAGCGACTCCGCCAACTTCGACAATGCACTGGAACTCTTGCTGCAGGCCGGACGCAGCCTTCCTCACGCGATGGCGATGCTTATTCCTGAGGCGTGGGCCGGAAATCCGCACATGAAGCCGGAGAAGCGGGCCTTCTATGAGTATCACGCCTGCCTCATGGAACCTTGGGATGGTCCCGCCGCCGTTGCGTTTACAGACGGTCGCGTTATCGGCGCCACACTCGATCGCAATGGTCTGCGTCCTGGACGCTACGTGGTTACGCATGACGATGTCGTGATCATGGCGTCGGAGGCGGGAGTGCTCGAGGTAGCGCCTGCGCAAGTGAAGATGAAGGGCCGACTGCAACCGGGAAAAATGTTTCTGGTGGACACGGTCGAAGGCCGCATCGTGTCGGATAAGGAGATCAAACACCGTCTGGCGTCGCAGCAGCCCTATGCCGAGTGGGTCAGGGACAACCAGATCACGATGAGCCAGTTGCCCGAGCCTTCACGAACGCACCCGCCTGATCCGGAGACTCTTCTGCGGCGGCAGCGCGCCTTCGGTTATACAGACGAAGAGTTGAAAATGATCCTGGCACCAATGGCTTCGGTCGGGGAAGAGCCGGTTGGTTCCATGGGAACCGATACGCCGCTCGCGTGTCTCTCGGATCGGCCGCAACCGCTGTTCAATTACTTCAAACAATTGTTCGCGCAGGTCACGAATCCTCCGATCGATCCTATCCGCGAAGAAATGGTGATGTCGCTCATCAGCTACATCGGCAGCGAGCGCAATATTCTCGAAGAAGCTCCGGAAAATTGTCACATGCTGAAGCTGGAGCATCCGCTCCTGACCAATCGCGAGTTGGAGAAACTGCGGCGCGTATCGAATCGGGATCTGCTTGCCACCACTCTGCCCGCGCTGTTTCTGGCTAGCGAGGGAGAGGCAGGCCTGAAACGGGCACTCGATGAACTGTGCCGCAGAGCATCGCTCTCTGTGAAGGCGGGCTACAGTCTGCTGATCCTTTCCGATCGCGGCGTCGATAAAGACTACGCCCCCATTCCCTGCCTGCTGGCTCTAGCCGCCGTGCATAACCTGCTGGTCAGGGAAGAGACGCGAACTCAGGTGGCTCTGATTACAGAATCCGGTGAACCGCGCGAGGTTATGCATTTCGCATTGCTGAGCGGATATGGAGCGAGCGCCATCAATCCTTATCTGGCGCTCGAGACTGTGGAGAATCTTGCATGGCGCGGCGACTTGGCAGGTGGCATTACTCCCGAGATCGCGGTCAAGAATTTCATGAAGTCGGTGAAGAAGGGTTTGTTGAAAACCTTTGCCAAGATGGGTATCTCAACACTTCAAAGCTATCAAGGAGCCCAGGTCTTCGAGGCAATCGGCCTGAACAAAGAACTGGTTGAATCTTATTTTGTGGGTACCATGTCTCGGCTGGAAGGTCTGGGACTCGACGTGATCGCTCGCGAAGCACAGGTTAAGCACGAATATTCACTGCGACCCGTCACCGAGTTTGAGACTGAACTTGCGGTTGGAGGGACTTACCACCAGCGCGTGGATGGTGAGTATCACTTATTGAATCCGCTTACCATCAGCAAACTGCAGCAAGCCGTGCGGCAGGACAGCTTTCAGACTTTCCAGGAATATACCGAACTGATTGACCAACAGAGCAGCAATCTGTGCACCCTGCGCGGCCTGATGAAGCTGAAGAAAAGCGACCAACCCGTTCCCCTTGCCGAAGTCGAACCCGCCAAAGAAATCGTGAAGCGCTTTAGCACGGGAGCGATGTCGTTTGGCTCGATCAGCAAAGAAGCGCACGAGACGTTGGCGATCGCCATGAACCGGATTGGTGGCAAGTCGAATACCGGCGAGGGAGGAGAAGATGAAGAGCGGTTCAAGCCGGATGCGAACGGAGATCTGCGACGCAGTGCGGTAAAGCAAGTGGCTTCGGCGCGCTTCGGAGTCACGGCGAATTATCTGGTGAACGCTGACGAGTTGCAGATCAAGATGGCGCAGGGCGCGAAACCGGGCGAGGGTGGCCAGCTCCCAGGCTACAAGGTCGATGAAGTGATTGCGCGCCTACGGCATTCCATCGCTGGAGTCGGTCTGATTTCGCCGCCGCCGCATCATGACATTTATTCCATCGAAGATCTTGCACAGCTGATTTATGACCTGAAAAACGTCAACCCTCAGGCGCGTATTGCGGTGAAGTTGGTGGCCGAGTCCGGTGTGGGAACGGTGGCGGCGGGCGTGGCGAAGGCTCACGCCGATGTAGTCTTGATCAGCGGAGATAGCGGCGGGACTGGAGCATCGCCCTTGAGTTCGATCAAGCACGCGGGCATTCCATGGGAATTGGGTCTGGCGGAGACACAGCAAGTGTTGCTTTTGAACGACCTGCGCAGCCGCATTCGTGTCCAGACCGACGGTAAACTGCAGACCGGCCGCGATGTTGTGATCGCCGCATTGTTGGGCGCGGAAGAATTCGGGTTCGCCACAACTCCGCTGATCGCGATGGGATGTGTGATGATGCGCAAGTGTCATCTAAATACCTGTTCCGTGGGTATTGCCACTCAGGATCCCGTGCTGCGCAAAAAGTTCCAGGGACAGCCCGAGCACGTGATCAATTTCTTTTTCTTTCTGGCTGAGCAAGTGCGGCAGTACATGGCAGAGTTGGGATTCCGTACCTTTGATGAAATGGTGGGACGCGTCAACGTCCTCGACGTTGAGCCAGCAGTCGATCACTGGAAGGCGCGGGGGCTCGACCTTTCGGCAATTTTATACAGCCCGCCGGTACCCTCGCGCGTTTCCCGGCGATGCGTGCAGGCTCAAGATCACGGTCTGCAAGAGGCCCTCGATCACAAGATCCTGCAGGCCGCGCGGGTCGCTATCGACACTCTCACGCCGGTCGAGATCAGCTTGCCGGTCCGCAATGTTCATCGCACCGTGGGCACGATGCTGAGTGGGGAAATTGCGCGGGCCTATGGCTCGGAAGGTTTGCCCGACGACACCATCCGGATTCACCTGACGGGATCAGCGGGACAGAGCCTGGGTGCGTTCCTGGCGAACGGCGTCACTCTGACGCTCGAGGGCGAGGCGAACGACTATGTCGGGAAGGGTCTGTCGGGTGGGAGATTGATTGTCTACCCGCCGCGCGCTTCCGGGTTCGCTGCCGAAGAGAACATTCTGATCGGAAATGTTGTACTCTACGGCGCGACCAGCGGAGAAGCTTTCTTTAACGGAGTTGCCGGCGAACGCTTTGCGGTTCGAAATTCTGGAGCCACCGCGGTGGTGGAAGGAGTCGGCGATCACGGTTGCGAGTATATGACGAACGGGCTCGTCCTGGTGCTGGGGTCGTGCGGAAGGAATTTCGCGGCGGGCATGAGCGGCGGTGTGGCTTACGTCTTTGATGAGCGGGGGAATTTTGAGGAAGAGCGATGCAATCACGGCTCCGTCGATCTCGAATCCATAGAGGGCTCGAAGGATGCCCAAATCGTAAGAGATCTCGTCACCGGTCACTTGCAACTAACCGGCAGTCGCCGCGCGAAGTGGATTCTCGAAAACTGGACTGCAATCCTCCCCCGCTTTATCAAGGTATTCCCGCACGAATTCAAGCGCGTGCTGGGAGTGAGCCGGACCCGCCAGCCGCGCATCCCTAGCCAGCCGCTGGCTCCCGTGGCGCAGGCGGAGCGCGTGCGGCACGCGCAGCTCCGAAACGAGCGGGTGCAACATGGGTAAGACCACCGGATTTCTGGAATATTGTCGCGAACTGGCTCCACGCCGTCCGGTTACCCAGCGGATCAATGACTGGTTCGAAATTTATCTCGACCTGCCCGAGGAAACCTTGAAGAAACAAGGCGCGCGCTGCATGGATTGCGGCGTGCCCTTCTGTCAGACCGGATGTCCGGTGAATAATTTGATTCCGGACTGGAACGATCTGGTTTATCGCGGACGCTGGAAGGAGGCAGTGCGGCAGTTACATGCGACCAACAATTTTCCGGAGTTCACCGGCCGCATCTGCCCCGCACCGTGTGAGGCGTCGTGCGTGCTGGGGATCAATCAGCCGGCGGTGACGATCAAGCAAAACGAAAAAAACATTGTCGAGCGCGGATTCTTGGAAGGCTGGATTCGGCCCGAGTCGCCAAAGCATCGCAGCGGAAAGAAAGTTGCGATTGTAGGGTCGGGACCCGCGGGCCTGGCGGCGGCGCAACAGCTGTGCCGTGCCGGACACGCAATAGTGGTGTACGAGAAAGCGGATCGCATCGGTGGATTGCTGCGCTACGGCATCCCGCAATTCAAGCTGGAGAAACACGTCATTGATCGCCGGCTGGAACAAATGTCGTCCGAAGGCGTGCGCTTCGTACCCAATGCGGAAGTTGGGAAGAATGTCTCGGTGGAGGATTTACGGCGCGACTTCGATGCGATCGTGCTCGCGGGAGGCGCCGAGCAGCCACGCGACCTCAAGGTCCCGGGCCGGGAGTTGAAGGGCATCCATTTCGCGATGGAGTATTTACCGCAGCAGAACCGGCGGTGCCTTGGAGACACGCTCGAACCGGAGTTTGATATCCTCGCTACCGGCAAGCGCGTGGTCATCATTGGAGGCGGCGATACCGGCGCCGACTGCCTGGGAACCTGCCACCGGCAGAAGCCGCACTCGGTGCACCAGTTCGAGATTATGCCCAAGCCGCCAGACGAACGATCGCCGCTAACTCCGTGGCCTTTGTGGCCCATGCAACTGCGTACCGAGGGAGCTCACGAAGAAGGCGGCATTCGCGACTGGAGCATTGCCACGGCGAAATTCAGCGGAGATGCAAGCGGTGTTGAGCGGCTGCACGCCGTGCGCGTCGGACCTCCGCCAAAGTTCGAGCCGATTCCGGGCAGTGATTTTACGATGGAAGCGGACCTGGTCCTGATCGCGATGGGCTTTCTGGGACCGGTGCGGAATGGAATGATCGACCAGCTTGGCGTCGCGCTCGATCAGCGCGGCAACGTCGCTACGGATCATAATTACATGTCCTCGGTGCCGGGAGTTTTTGCGGCTGGCGACATGCGCCGTGGCCAATCACTGGTAGTGTGGGCGATTGCCGAGGGGCGCAAAGCGGCTGCTGCTGCCGACATCTACCTCAGAGCCACAGCTGTACGGTCTCCTGCTCTGACTTCTTCGGTTCAACAAATTGCATCCTGATCGTGACCGAGGACGGCTGTCCTCGGTTTAAGATGACTGTTCAAACGTTATGATCGGGATCCAGGATATTCAAACGGCGATGGGCCGGATACGCGAAGCCATTCGCGTCTCTCCGTGCACGCGCTCAGAATCATTTTCGATTCTTACCAGGAACGAGATTTTTCTCAAGCTGGACAATCAGCAGCGAACTGGCGCTTTCAAAGAGCGGGGAGCGCTGAACAGACTGCTCACGCTGACTGCCGAAGAGCGGGCCCAGGGAGTGATTGCCGCGTCTGCCGGCAATCATGCGCAAGGAGTTGCGTATCATGCAGGCCGGCATGGTATTCGTGCGCTCATCTACATGCCATTACCTACGCCGCTCACCAAAGTATCGGCTACGCGCGCTTACGGAGCGGAGGTCGTGTTGCATGGCGCGAACTACGACGAGGCGTACGAGAAGGCGGTCGAGCAGAGCCAACAGCACCATCTCACCCTGATCCATGCATTTGACGACGACGCCGTGATTGCCGGGCAGGGGACATTGGGGTTGGAAATCCTGGAACAGCAGCCTGATATCGAGGCCATCGTTGCGCCTATCGGCGGAGGCGGGCTGATCGGCGGTATTGCCTGCGCGGTGAAAGAGATGAATCCGGGCATCAGAGTTTTTGGAGTGCAACCGGCAAAGTTGCCTTCCATGAAAGAGGCGGTCGCGCAAGGGAAGCCGGTGACGCTTAAAGCTGCCTCGACGATCGCCGACGGAATTGCGGTGCGGCGCGCCGGCGAACGGACCTTCCCACTCGTTCAGAAATATGTAGACGACATTGTTACGGTCGAGGAAGAAGAAATCGCCAATGCCATACTGCTGCTCTTGGAGCGGGAGAAGACTTTGGCGGAGGGAGCAGGAGCGGCCTCGATTGCAGCCGTGCTCAACCATAAGCTGCCCCTCGAGGGTAAGAGAGTCGCGGTCCTGGTGTGCGGAGGCAATATCGACGTTACGCTCCTCTCCCGCATCATCGAGCGCGGCTTGGTGAAAGATGGCAGGTTGGTCCGGCTGCGTGTGCATTTGCCGGACTATCCCGGAGCACTGCATCGGCTTACGGGAATTCTGGCAGATCTTCGTGCCAATATAGTTGAGACCGCTTATGACCGCGCCTATCATGGAGTGAATCTTGGCGATACGGCAATTGACATCACCATGGAAACCAGGGGCCCGGCTCATATCGCCGAGTTGATAACGGCATTGTTTGGAGCTGGCTACGCCCATGAGAGAATTTTGTAGTTCAGCGGTTGGATGCCGACCCCATTGCATGCGCTATTGGAGAGTTTGATCGGCGCGATAAGAAATTTGAATTGGACTCGCTTGATCGCTCCCTTTATCGTCTGCGGATTAGGGAGAGGACTGCGATCGCACGCAATGGCGTTCGACGGGGTCGGCTCACTTTTGTCAGCCCTTCCCTCCAAGATTCATGCGGTCGTATCGGCATTCGCCGGCGCTCATGCAAGCAGGCGTGCGGCCGCCGGTGAATTATCCAGGCCTTCAAAACAGGAGCCAGCAAACATGACAAAGCGAGTCGACAGGCACTCTCTGCGCCTGTCGTTAGTGTCGGCTTGTGCCACGATCCTTTTAGCCGCCGGATTATTTGCGGGGTTATCCGCAGCATGTTTGGCCGACGACGCGCCAAAGCCAGATCCATCCGGTGTCGCCACCGGGGATAAGACTACGGTCGTCGATGGCGCGGGCAATTCTTTTGTGGTCGCAGAGCCAACTGACAAGTCGGCACCGGACTACGCCGCGAACAAGAAGGCATTCGACGACTATCAAGCTCAGGCTGCCAAGGAGCCGCTCGCAATCAAGCTCGCCGATACGGTTGGGCACGTGCGGGTCGCAACCAATTTCGCGTGGACTTTAAACACCGGCTACCTGGTGCTCTTCATGCAAGCCGGCTTCGCTCTGCTCACTTGTGGATTGGTTCGCAAAAAGAATGCCGCCCACTTGATGATGCTCAATTTCGCGGCCTATGTCTTTGCGTTCCTCGCCTACTATGCGGTCGGCTATGCATTCCAGTTTGGGGCGGTTGCCATTAATGCCGCTCCTACAAACCTGGGCGGTATCCCGACGCTGAATCACTTTTTGGTGGGAAGCGGACAATGGGGCTTTATCGGCGGAAAAGGCTTTTTTCTTACCGGTCCTGCCTATGACAGTGCGAGCAACTGTCTGACGCTGTTCGAAGTCGTCTTCATGGAGACGGCCGGCTACATCATCGTCGGTGCCGTTTGTGAGCGGATCACTTTCTGGGCATTTTTGCTGTGTGAACTCTTCATCGGGGCGATTCTCTATCCGATCTCCGGTTGCTGGGCGTGGGGTGGAGGCTGGCTGTCGCAAGTTGGTTCGACGTTGAATCTAGGACACGGCTATGTCGACTTTGCGGGCTCGAGCGTCGTCCATGCCGTGGGCGGTTTCTGCGCCATGGCGCTCGCTATTATCTTGGGGCCGCGCCTGGGTAAGTATGGTCCAGGCGGGAAAATCCGCGTTTTTCCCGCCCACAACATCGTCTATGTCGTGACTGGCACATTCATTCTTCTGTTCGGATGGATGGGATTCAATCCGGGCTCTACGCTGGGAGCGACCGATCTTCGCATCTCGGTAGTCGCAGTTAACACCAACCTTGCCGCCGTAGCAGGCTCCGCGGCGGCGATGCTCCTTTGGTATGTTGCGTTCGGCAAACCGGACATAACTATGGCCTGCAACGGGATGCTGGCGGGATTGGTCGCCATCACCGCACCATGCGCCTTCGTGTCTCCGACATCGGCTACCGTCATCGGAGTACTAGCAGGCTGCCTGGTTTGCGGCGGCGTTCTTTTTAACGATAGAGTTCTCAAGATCGACGATCCCTGCGGAGCGATTTCAGTGCACGGCTACTGTGGCTGGCTGGGAGCGGTTAGCGTGGGCATTTTTGCTGACGGAGCCTATGGCGCGGGATGGAACGGCGTCGGAGCAACGTCATATTTGGGACGAGCCGGTCAAGGTGTGACCGGTTTGCTCCATGGCGACACGCGACAATTCCTCTGCCAGCTTATGGGAGCGACTCTGTATGCCGTCTGGGCTTTCGGTTTAACCTACGCTGTCTTCTGGGGCGTTAACAAAGTGAAAAGCATGAGAGTGGCGCCGCAAGTGGAAGAAGAAGGTCTCGACTATCCTGAGTTCGGGATGGGCGGGTATCCCGAAGACGCGGTGGTTCCGGCTCCTTACTAACCGATCGTCAAGTTAAACGCAGCGTCAGCGAGGGCAGAGATAAGCCTTCGACCTCGACGGTCCATACATCGCCTCGATCGGTCCGATGGCCAGATGTAAGCGTTCCGGAACTGACGATTTCTCCCGCGCTTAGCGGCTGAGATGGAACCCGGCGGTCGATCGCCGCCCCAAGTTCTGCCAGACATAAGGCGGGACTCTTCAAAGAGTTCTTCCCGGAACCCTCTTCCACAAACTCTCCATCTTTCGACATGCGAACCTTAAATCGCGGCAGTTCGTCGACCAACTTCGGGATGAGTTCTGGCAAAACCTGTATCCTCTCGCCGACCACGAGAGCCGCATGGAGTCCAAACGACGCGACGAAATCACTGGGCTGAAACTTCCATTCGAAAAAGGGACAATCGATGATCTCGAATCCCATGGCTAGCCAATCCGCGCATGCGAGGGCACTAGCCGCATCCAGGCCTTGCCCCAGAAGCGGCTGACTCAAACCGAAAACAATCTCCGGCTCTATCTTCAGCGAACGGGGATGCGCTATGGACAAGGTGGCCGAGTTGCTGTCACTGAAATGCACGGTGTCGTCATACATGTGGGCCCAGACCAGGGTTTCGAGCTTGAGTACACGCCACATAGCCTTATTGGCATAACCAACTTTGCGGCCGACGGATCTGTGCCCCGCAGCTTCGCGGAATTTCCTGAGGGTTGATTCCACCGCATACGCCGTGTCCAGGTCAAAACCCGAATGCGCCGACGGAAGGTTGGCGACCATCTCGCCCGCCTCATAGGCCGAGAACAGTTCGCGCGCAATAGCTTCAATATCGTTTTCGATATCGTTGGATGACATAAATAGGTTGGATTCCGATACACTATCTGGCGATTGTCGGCGCGATCGCAAAAGACATTCCGGAAGTCCAAACGTTCAGCATCTTAGCATTACGGGCTCAGCTTCCGCGGTTGGGGTTCATTTTCGAAACAATGCTTCCGAAACAAGGATTCCGAAAAAAACGATAATTTGCCGACCGACTGGGCAGCCAATGGAGGAATGATGAGACATGGGTTCGTATTCGCGTGCATTGCGGTGCTGACGTCCGCGGCTCTGGCGCAGCAACCCTCAATGCCGACTAAGTTCGGGGAAAAGCAGCAATCCGAAAATTCCGCTGACGCCGCATTAAGGGAAATGTTCGAGACGAAGATCAAAGCCGAATGGGAGGCGATCAAGAACAAAGATAAGAAAGCTTACGGCGAGTTGTTGGCCGATGACTATCAGGGCGTCGAAGTGGATGGCAGGGGCGAGCGCAATAAGATTCAGGCGATCAACGAAATGCCTGAGCAAAATGTCTACAATTACACGCTGTGGGGACTGAAGTTGATCCCGCTCGGTCCTGACGCCGCCCTCGTCATTTACGAGAGCACCATGCAGTTCCCGCCCAAAGCGCAAGTACGCTACTCAAGGGTTTATATCACTGAACTCTGGATGAAGCGCGGGGGGCAATGGAAGGAAGTTCACTACCAGGAAACCCACGTCAAGTAGGTCCTAGCTTCCCAGGATTTAATGCAACCGCTGCAATCGCAAAACCATCCACACTAGAGAGAGGAGAATCTCGATGAGAACGTTATTGTGCGCCTTATTGCTCTCGGGCAGCTTTTTGCTGGCACAGGACAGCAAGGCTCCCGCCGACCAGACAGACTCCAAGGGGCAGGTAACCCTGCAAGGATGCGTGGGCCGATCCAGCGGCGACTATGTACTGACCAAGCAGAACCCGGCTATTACTTACCAATTGCAGGCTACGCACAAGATAAGACTCAGCCACTATCTGGGCCAGCGCGTGGAGGTTTCCGGCAGAGAAGGGCCGACCATGAGCACGAGTTCAGACGCCATGAATAAAACTGGCTCCGCGGCCTCGGTGAGTCTTACAGTTACCTCGATTAAGACCATCGACAAGGAGTGCACGGTTCGCCAGCCGTCAGGACAGTAGGGGTAGACGAGTTCCGTTTTCCAATCTTAGTCGCACTCCGGCGGCATGGCCATGATCTCTGAGTTGGAGTCGCACAGGGGCTTTTTCTTTGCTGGTTCCAGCATGGACGGATGAGTGTAGCGGAGAATCCATAGACCGTCGTTGTTGGTAAGGTAGACCAGGCTGTGGCCGCCATCGGGAAGGATGGCGGTGACTTTGTTAAAGGTCTCCAGGGTCTTGGGATTGCGCGGGTCAGTCAGGTCGAGCACGCGAACGGTTTCCGTGGGGTGGTTGCTGCTGCTGAGAGTTGTCGGTCTTTTTTCCGGGGCTTCGGCGATTGCCACCTCGGGACTGACCATCTCCAGATTACCGGTGGTTGCCTGATTCGACTCCGCGCTTCGCTTCAACAGGCTCGGCTTCTCAGGTTTACTCACGTCCACAACCATGAAGCCCTGTTTCCCCGCCTGTTGAACGTACAGGTATTGTTTCGTATTTTCTCTCTGCAGCAGCATTTGGTTTCCTGTTGCTTGCGGCAAAGGCAGATGGGCGATTACGGTCGCGGGAACGTCGGTGGGCTTCGGGACCGGTTGCTCGCTCGCCCTTAAGGCAGGCGCTAGAAGCAGCGACAGAACTACGACGTAACTCCGAACAAAACCCTTGGAAAAAGTCTCCATAAATCACTTCTCGATTCAAGACGCGAAACCAACTCCCGCCTTCGCGTCTACGCCAACTATATCACCGGAGCCAGCGGCTCACTGTTGCGCGAAGACCCCTATGCATCCATTGGCGCTCAGCGTCGTACAAGCCGGACCAGACTGCAACGGCACAAAAGCGTGGTTTGTGCTGGGATCAACCGCAATGCTGTGTGAGTTCGGGCCGGTTGTGACATTCTCCAACCAGACATTGGTCTTAGCATCGATGACGCCCATGACCGGGCCGTTGGGCATGTCACGCGCCGCGAGGTAGTATCTGTTGTCGCCCGGGTTATACCAAGTCTCGTCCACACCACCTACATTGTCGATGGTCGCCAGGATTGCGCCTGAAGTTCCGTCAATTACGTACTCGTTGGGAGGGAACGCCTCGCCATCGTGGTCGGCGCAACCCACGAGGAAGTTGTTCCCAGGCCCCTGAGTGATGCTGGTCGGCATACAGTTCGGGGTAACAAAGCTGTTGACCACCACTGGCCCACAGGACACCCCCCCACAACTGGTGTCGGTAAGTCTCGGATCGATTTCATCGACGCTTCCTATGTTAGTGATGCCGATGGAATTTCCGTTGGTCAGCAGCAGGTGGCCGGTATTAGTATTCCAGACCATTCCGCCTAACCCGGCTGGCGCGATAGCGCCGGCGCAGTTTCCACCTGGGGCAGTCTGACTACAGAATGTTCCCAAAGTTTGATCGACGATGGGGCCGTGATGGCATGGAATGGTATAGGCCACGCCGCTGGGAGTTACTCCTATGCCGGGAACCAAAGACGCCGCCGAGCCGGAGGCGCCACCGAAGGTTTGCGGATTGGAAGGGTCGGGACAGGGGAAGGTGCCTCCGACGTTATCGACGGCAACGGCCGTGCTGAGGCCGACTCCGCCCGAGGCCGCGCCTCCCGCGCCGTCATAGTAAATCTGTCCAAGGATGCAACTGGGAGGGTTGAAATGCGCGGCCGGATCTTGCGGCACCCAGGTCGTATTCGATCCCTGGAAAGGATAGTTCACGCCGTAGTCGGCAGGGCCGAAGCCGGCTTGCCAGGGGCCGTAAGGCAGCGTCTGATCGATCGGCAAGCAGTGCTGCCTCTGAAGAGTATCGGCCGGGTTCTTGGCCACGACTCCTGACATGTCGATAAATGTGATAAAGGGCAATCCCGGATCGCCATTGATAATCGCCAGAACCTTATGCACGTTGTCGAAGGACATTTCATCGGCCCGGTCATCTCCGCAATCAGCGGCGGAGCCAGCTTCGCCGTTCCAAGATGCGACGCAGGGAGCGATGCCCAGCGGACCGTCGTAGTCAGCCGAGACGCCCGAGGGTATGTCGGCGATGACGCCGGGGCCGGTCGGCGGATTCGTGGTCAGGTTCATGGTGCTCAGATCGAAGACCACAACCGAGGCGCTGCCATTTCCGACGAATAAGGTGTTGCCGTCTGCACTTACTTCTAGGCCGTCAGGACCGGACATCGGATTCACACCGTTGGAGCGTGAAGCACAGCACTGTGCTCCTGGAAATCCTCCGAACTTGCCGTTGGCGCCGAAGCCCGAAATCAGGTGAAAGAATCCATTCCTACAGCCGAAGCGGGTGAAATTTCCAAACACTGTGACGATTGGCGGAATGCTGGGATCACAGAGGCTCGCCTGGTTGCCGGCGCCGGTGACTGCGTTGACACCTTGAATCGCGTTTACCGCAATATTCTGGTTGGTATCGACCACGACCACAGCCAAGCCAAGACGGTCAGAGATGTAATCTAAGTGGTTGACCGGATCGACCCAACTAATGTCGAAGGAGTTAAACGGACCGCCAGGCTCGCCGTTAGGATTGTGCTCCGGCACGGGGATAGCGTTGATAATCGCATAGCCATCCGCCGTCGTGGTGCCGCACACGGGACAGTTTTTCACGTTCCCGCAACCGCTTAGCAACACAAATAACGCGGTGAGAAAAAAAGAAAGCAGAATCCTCGGTCTCATTCGAATTCCCTCCTGCGATTTCCCTGCGGGGCTGGTCTGCGACCAGCCGCGGCGCTTACCGAATCTTTAATTGATACCGTCCGTTGTCGATACACGAATGCTTTTTAGAACCTGAACTGCAAGCGTTGCAAGACTACAAAGAAATTTTGCGGCACCTGCCCAGTGATACTGGGCTGATGGAGTTGATCGATGCCGACGTTGACCATATATTTCACCCAGTAATTCGGGTACCAGTTGAGACCAAGGGTGATCTCATCGGTGTGATAGTCGTAGGTTGGCACAAACTCGGGAGTGTAATAGTTCAAGAAGTCAGCGCCGGGTGCATCCGCCTGAATGCCGGTATAGCGCACCGCCGCTTCAAAAGCTCCCCAACCGCGTCCCTTGCCGCCGGGCGTGTCGGGCCCGAAGAGCGGTTTCTTCACGCGCGGCGTGCCATTTTCTGGCCGCTTTTCGCCGGTCAGCAAGTAGGTGGTCCCGATGTTCCACGCCTTGGCGCCCACGCCCGGAACTGAGAGAAATCCCAAACCACCAGGCGTCTCCGTTCCGATGCCATAACGTTGCTGCTGCATCTGGACATACTCACCGCGCATTGCGAACGGTCCCTTGATGTACGTAAATTCGCCCTCATAGCGCTCAACCGGGCCGTTGATGCGCAACTGCGGGAAGAAGGTGTAGGCCGCATCCGGGAGGGTAGCAAGAAAACTTACATCGTTGGAGAGACCGCGAGATCGCGAATGAGAGATCGATCCACCAAACGCCAGCTGCTTCAGCCAATCGCTCTTGCCCTTACGGAATGGATAGAAGCGCAAGCGGCCCACGAAATCGGGCTCATTCGTAACATTGGCGGTGACGCCGCCGCGACCGTTGAACGCACCCGCCCACCACTGAATCTGGCCTCCAGAAATATCCCCATGCAAAGCGATGCCGGGGCTGCGATACGCGGTTACTGCGGATGGGTAGAGCAGGGACTGCAGACCGCGCTCTACGAAATCCAAGTTAGTAGCGCCGATTCCCGTCTCTTGAGCAAAAGGCTCCTTGAACTGCCCCGCCTGGAACTGGAATTCAGGTCTGATCCTGACGTTTAGATATGCGTCGCGAACAATTGCGCCCGTCGTCGAATTGGCATCGGTCAGAAGAGCGAAGTCGAAATGGGAGCCGTAATTACCTTGGAATCCGAAACGAGCGCGGCGGACCAGGAACGTATCGGAAGGAGCGCCGTCGCCTTTGTAGGCGCGATAATCTGTATCCAGATAACCGTAAGGGCTGATGCTGAATTGTCCGTCGGGACTCCTGATGAAGAAGTGTTCGCCGTTCCAGCCCGCCGTGAGGGGAGCATCTTTCTTGGGAGCGGCGGCCGGAGTTTGACCGAGGACCGCGGCCGGCGGCTCAGGCTCAGCCTCCAGGAGGACCGCATTCATCAGGTGAGCAGGGCTTTGACTGGAAGAGGCGATCGGCTGCGAGCTGGAAGTTGCCGACGAAGACTCTGCCACCGGCCGAATCTGCACCGAGCCCTCATTGGTTGCCGAAGTCTTTACCTGCGCCAACTTCTCGACCAAAGCTTTCAGCTCTTCAATGGTCTGGCGTTGCGCGGCGACCTCGCTGCGCAACTGATTGACCTCAGCCTTCGTGGCCGCCCCGGAACTCGATCCAGCGGTTGAGTTGGCGGGTTCTGTAGCCTGAGCTTCGGCGACCGCACTTGAAGCAATGAGAGCGAGAAGCACGAGAAACGCTGTTAGTAAGCGCATGTGTTTCCTCATTCCACGTGATTTGCAAAAGGCTCAGCCCTCGTTTGGGGCAGGCACAGTGGTTAAGCGCCGCCCCGTCCGGTCGGCAAAAGCTCAAGAAATCGCGATGGTGCGAACTGTGAGGTCTGAAAAGCGGACCAATTACTGCCGGGGCGAAGATTTACTATATCGGCGCATTTACTGTCAAGTAGTTTTTGATGTTGGATCGCCAGCGTCTCTTGGATAAGTCGTGAATCACCAGTTATAAGTCCATTCACCAAAATGAAATTCCGCGAATACGATTGAGATTTGGATGAATGCAAAAGGCCGGCGAGGATTCCCCCAAGAAATTCCTGATAGATTGTTGCTAAGTTTGATTCGCTGTTCGCGGCGATTTATTTTTTCTGGAACCCGTTCTCTGCGGCGCGTATGGATTTACACTTCGGCCAGGCAGTCTTCTTGCTGTTCGCTGCCGGAATTGCCGGCCTGCTCAATGCGTTGGCCGGCGGCGGCAGTTTTATCTCCTTTCCGGCGCTGTTATTTATTCGAATCCCCGCGGTGTTAGCCAATGCAACGAATACGGTTGCACTTTGGCCCGGGTTGGGAGCGAGCACGGTCGCGTATCTGAAGCGCCTGAACGCACCGATGAGCGTTTTGATTCCCTTGCTAATCACGAGCGTCGGCGGGGGTTGGGTTGGAGCGGTGCTGTTGCTTAAAACTCCGCAGCATGCGTTTCTGCGTCTGGTCCCCTGGTTGCTATTGGGTGGAACGTTGCTGTTCGCCTTCGGCAATGCGATCCGCGGACTCACCGGGAAAAAAGTAGTCGATGATTTGCGGTTCACCTCGTGGAAGGCGATCGTACTCAGTTCAATCGCCGAGTTCCTGGTTGCCATCTATGGCGGATACTTTGGCGCTGGTATCGGATTTATGACGCTGGGTATGCTCGCGATGATGGGAATGCGGGACATTCATGCCATGGGCGCGATCCGAACCCTGTTGGCCGCAGCCATCAATGGCGCCGCGGTGGTCACCTTCATCGTGGCCCGGGCTGTGTTATGGCCACACTGTGCGGTGATGATCGTGGGTTCTCTTGCAGGCGGCTGGTTTGGCGCGCATTACGCGCAGAAGGCCGACCCTCGGAAAGTGCGAGCCCTGGTAATCGCAGCGGGCTTTGCGATGAGCGGGTACTTTTTCGTCACGGTCCGCTAGTTCAGAACAGCCGGTCGATTCATCCAAGCAACCCTTATACGAACCCAGTGCATCGGAGCCTCCGCAAGTCTTCCGCAAGCGGGGATATAATCGTGATGCGGATAGTCGGACGAATATTCGAGTCGACAATTTTTATGGAAGCGCAAACCGCAAACCTCAGCCTGCTGGGCATGAATTACGCCCCCGCAGATCTCAATCCCGAGAAAGATCTACCAAAAGGATTTCTCGAGTTTCTTCTGCCCCTCCACCAGAAATTCACGCCCTGGCAACAAAAGCTGGTTGCGAAACGTGCAGGTGTTTTAGAGGCGTCGCATCGGGGGCACCCGCCTGACTACCAGGCAGCCTCGGAGGCTACCACTTCAGACTGGCGAATCGAAGTGCCGGAGTGGTGTGCCGACCAGCGTAATCAGATGACCGGTCCTGCGGATGATGCCGAGTTGACGGTGAAACTGCTGAACTCCGGATCGCCCGCCGTCATGATCGATTTGGAAGATTCCACGGCCAATCTCTGGGAGCACATCATGCTGGCGATCAAGAACACGATCGCCGCTTATAAGTATGACCTGAGTTATGACGACAAGAAGCGGCGGAAAGAGGTTTCAGTGCAGCGCTCGAAGACGGTCACGTGGGTGCGCCCCCGAGGCCTGCACATCAGCCAGGGCGGCGTTATCAAGAACGAAATCATGTCGGCTTCTCTGTTCGATCTGGCAATGATCTGGTACCAAATCGATCCTGCTTCCTTGCCTCACAATTTTTCTGTTTATATTCCCAAGAGTGAATCTGCAGAAGAGGCTCTCTGGTGGCGCGATCTGTTCCAGGCCTTCGCAAAACAGAAGGGGCTCCCCAAGGACTACATCAAATGCATGGCACTGGTGGAAGCCCATCCCCTGGCCTACCAGATGGAGGAATTCCTTTTCAACCTGCGCGAACACTGTTTGGGATTGAACCTGGGCCGCTGGGATTACATGGCATCGCTGATTCATTTCATGATCCAGGATCCAGACTGGATTTTGCCGGATCGCAATACCATTCCACACGATGTGGCGTTCTTCCAGAATTTCCGCACTCTGATGCCGGAGATTTGCCACAAGCACGGTGCCCACGCCATTGGCGGAATGACCGCGCTTTACCCCAGTCGTACCGACGCTGAACTGAACGAGCGCGCGTTGAAGGTTCTCAAGCAGGATAAGAAGAACGAAGCTGACTGCTTGATGGACGGAGCGTGGACCGGCCATCCTGATCAAAACGAGATCGCTGTTGCGCAATTTCCATATCCTAATCAGATTGCGAAGCGGCCCAAGCTGTCGAACCCGCATCCTGATCTGCGTCCCGTACCCCGAGGCGTCGGCACTATAACACTTGCCGGAACGCGCGCGGCAGTGCGTACTGTTATCCGTTATCGCAATGGCGTGCTCAACGGAAGGGGCGCCAGCCTGCTCGATGGTTACATGGAAGATCTGGCTACGGACCGCATCTATCGCTTGATGATCGCGCAGCGCGTGCTGCACAAAGTCAGAGTGACTGGCGACGGTGGCAAGTCTGTCGAACATTCTTTCGCCTTGGTGACCCATCTTTTTGACGAGGAATTAGCGAAGATCCAGGAAAATCTGCCCGCGGAGATTGATCGCAAAGCGGCGATGACTCTTCCGGAGGCGCGCCGTATTGCAGAGGAGATGATTGTCCAGGGACACCATTCACCGATATAGCAAAGCGGAATTAGCGATAATGAACTCAGACCGCGCCAGAAATCGGGAAAGCTGATCCAGTAAATCGAAATAATTAGCTTGACGACGCCCGCGTGGCAGGTGCTCACTGTCAGACTTGCGCATTCGACGGGTTTCTGTGGACGGGTTTCTGTGAATGATCCGCTTTGCGCTGCAAGCATTCTTAGTAGATTTGTGACTGAAACGAGGATTATGAGCGCCATCGAACAGCCCGCCACGCTGCCACTCCCAGCCCTGCAACCGCCTCGCCGATATCTGTTCGGGCCCGGTCCCACCATGGTTGACCCGAGGGTTTACGAAGCTATCTCCCGGCCGATTGTCGGACATCTCGACCCGTACTTCATCCAGGTCATGGGAGAAGTTCAGCAATTGCTCAGGACCGCTTTTGGAACGACCGACGGCGGCACACTGGTGATTTCAGGTACGGGCAGCGCGGGCATGGAGGCGGCAGTGGCCAATTTCGTTGACCCGGGAGCAAAGTTTGCGATATTCGCCAATGGATATTTTTCTGATCGCCTCACCGAGATGGCGAAGCGTCAGGGTGCAAATGTCGTGCGCCTGGAAAAGGGTTGGGGTGAGATTTTTACGGATAGCGAGGCTGCAGATTTTATTCGCCGCGAAAAACCGCACGTTGTGGCTTATGTTCATGCAGAAACATCGACCGGCGCATTGCAATCGGGGAAGGCGATCTGCGCCGCGGCTCATGATGGCGGCGCGTTGGTGATTGCGGATTGCGTCACTTCTCTCGGCGGCCTGCCCGTTGAATTCGATCGAACCGGAATCGATGTTGCCTACAGTTGCTCGCAAAAAGGATTGAGCTGTCCTCCGGGTTTATCCCCGATCGCGATGTCGCCTAGGGCTATGGACTTCCTCCGCGCTCGTACCACTCCGTCCCGCAGTTGGTATCTGGACCTCAAGTTGATTCACGACTATTCCACAGTCTCGCATCGCTATCATCATACCGCGCCAATTTCCATGTTTTATGCCTTGCGCGAGGCGCTGATGGTTATCGCGGAAGAGGGAATCGAGAACCGCTGGGAGCGGCATCGCCGCTGTCATCACAGTTTTGTAAAAGGCATAGAGGCAATGGGCCTGCGCATGCACGTTCCCGAAGCGCACCGGATCACTACCCTGAACACCGTATGCGTGCCCGAAGGAGTTGATGAGGCCAAGGTGCGCCGCCAGCTTTTGGATGGACCAGGTATTGAAATTGCCGGAGGCTTCGGGCCCCTCGCCGGGAAGGTCTTCCGCATCGGCCTGATGGGCCCCTTGGCCACCGAAGAGAACGTGCAGTTTTTCCTGGCGGAGTTCCGGAAGGTCCTGAGCGCGGGCGGCTATCCCATCTAGATCGAAGCGAGGAGTCTTTACTTTACCGCTTCCAGACAACCGCGGACAACAGATCAACTCGGCCAATCATCCAACGACCCGCATCAGAGGCCAGCACGAATGACGCTCAAGTCAGTAGACACGCTGCTTGATGTTTTACATTTCGCTGACAGCAAGACCGCGATAGTCGTTCCCGAACTTGGAATCAATGTTACCTACGAGTCGTTGCGCCAGCAGGTCCTTGCCATGGCTAACGCTTTGGCTTCGGCAGGCATTCGGCGTGGCGACGCCGTGGCGATTGCACTGCCGAACGGGTTGCCAGCGATTGTCACTTTCCTGGCTGCTTCCATCGCGGGGACTGCGGCTCCCCTGAACCCGGCATATCCCTATGAAGAGTTTCATTTCTTTCTGGGGGATACCAATGCCCGCGTCTTGTTGTGCCCCGCAGTGGGCGCAGAATTCGTGCGTACGGCTGCCGCCGACAGGAAGATTCCCGTGTTTTCCGTAGAAATGAACGAACAAGGAAATGTCCGCATGGTCGGCGCTGCGGAAGGAGTTACTGCGACTCCGCCGACGGCTGACGACATTGCCTTAGTCCTGCATACCAGCGGAAGCACGGGACGTCCCAAGCGCGTGCCGCTGCGGCATTTCAATCTAGCGGTATCCTCGGCAAATATTGCGAACACTTACGCGCTCACGCAGGAGGATGTTTCGCTCTGTATCATGCCACTGTTTCACATCCATGGTTTGATTGGTTCCACAATGGCAACTTTGCTCTCCGGCGGCACCGTGGTGGTTCCCACCAAATTTAACGCCCTTTCTTTCTGGCGGACGGTACGCGAAAATCGTGTGACCTGGTATTCGGGAGTGCCTACCATGCATCAACTGCTGCTGGCTCGGGCACATCAGAAGCCGGCGGAGGCTGCCTCTTTGCGTTTTATCCGCTCCTGCAGCGCGCCCTTGTCGTCAGAGCTGATTCACAAGATCGAGGGACTGTTTGGCGTGCCCTTCGTCGAGGCCTATGGAATGACAGAAGCCGCCCATCAGATGACCTCGAATCCGCTGCCTCCACGACACCGGAAAGCGGGTTCAGTGGGCGTCGGAGCCGGTCTCCGCATCAGCATCATGGACAAGGAGGGCAATCATCTCGGCACGAATCACCGTGGTGAAATCGCGATTCAAGGCGCGAATGTGTTTCGGGGGTATGAAAATAATCCTGACGCAAACGCTCACGCTTTTGTGGATGGATGGTTTCGAACCGGCGATCAGGGGTTTCTTGACTCAGATTGCTACCTGCATTTAACCGGACGGATCAAGGACATCATCATTCGTGGAGGCGAGAACATCGCGCCTCACGAAGTCGATGAGATCCTGCTACGGCATGCCGCGGTAGCGGCAGCGGTCACATTTGGCTGTCCACATCCCACGTTGGGTGAAGAAGTCTGTGCTGCAGTGGTGTTGCACGAACGCCACGGCGCCACTGAATCGGCCCTCATCAAACACTGCCGTGAGTTACTGGCAGAATACAAGTGCCCAACCAAGATCTACCTGGTGGAAAGTATTCCAACCACCGCTACCGGAAAGATTCGCCGGCGCGCAGTCGCCGCTGTGCTCGCGGGTGGGCACGAATGAGATTCCTGGTCGCCGGAGCCGGAGCAATTGGAGCTTACATCGGTGCGCGGATGGCGAAAGCTGGATTTGACGTAACGCTCCACGCGCGGGGTCCGCATCTACGCGCCATGCAGGAAGGCGGAGTGCAAGTTAAAAGCGCAGAAGGAAATTTCATTGCACGCCCCACAATTGCCGCTTCCCTGGAAGAAGTAGGTCCCGTCGATATTGTGTTTCTTGGAGTGAAAGCGCACGGATTGCCGCAACTCGCGCCTGCGCTGAAACCGGTGTTGGGACCGGATACTACCGTCGTCAGCACGCAGAACGGAATTCCCTGGTGGTACTTCCAGGGCTTCGGGGGCGAATGGGAAGGACTTCGTCTGGAGCGTGTCGATCCCGGCGGCGTCATCTCTGCGGCCATCGAAGCCCGGCGCGTCCTTGGGTCCATCATTTACTTCGCCACTGAGATCACCGAACCCGGAGTGATTCACCATACCGAGGGCAATCGCATTACTCTTGGAGAACCCAACGGTGCGCGTTCCGATCGCATCCGCTCAATTGCTGAGGCTCTTATCGTCTCCGGTTTTCGGTGTCCTGTCACAACTCGCATCCGGCAAGAGATATGGGTAAAGGTTCTGGGCAATGCGTCGTTCAATCCGGTGAGCGCACTCACTCGCGCCACGCTGGCTCAAATCGCCCGCGATCCGGGAACCGCTTCGGTGATCCGCAATATGATGCAGGAAGTTGAAGAGGTTTCCCACAGACTTGGAATGGAGCTTCCCGTGTCCATCGACCAGCGTATTGCAGGCGCGGAAAAAGTCGGAGAGCACAAAACCTCAATGTTGCAGGATCTCGAAGCAGGTCGACCCACGGAATTGGAAGCTCTGGTCGGTGCAGTAGTGGAATTGGGAGAACGCGTGGGGCTGCCTATGACCTGCACCCGCACGGTGTACAGTTGCACGAATCTCCTGGCAGAGCGCGCAGCCAGGCAGCAAACGAAATAGCCGGATTCTTCAGCTTCTTTAGTAAAGCCACACTTCGCTCATCAGATTTTCGCCTTCGGCGGACAAAAATATTTGCTAGAGTCTTGACAACGGGGGTATACTCCTCTGGTTCGCTGGTCCACTTATCGGACCACTTGAAAGAACACCTTGCCAGCCCCTCCCAAATCCGACTTCGAGATTGTTCGAAAGAACAAAGTCTACGAAGAGGTCGCGCGACAGATCGAGCGTCTGATTCTGAAGAAACTGAAACCCGGGGATAAACTTCCTTCGGAACGTGAACTTGCCGAGACCCTTCAGGTGAGCCGCAGTTCGATTCGGGACGCGATTCGAGGCCTGGAGTTGATGGGTTTGGTCGAGCCCCGGCAAGGCGCCGGCACAATTGTTCGCGAAATATCTGCCGACTCCCTGGTCAATCCTTTCGCCAACGCGCTGAAGCGCAAGCAAGCTTTGGTTGTCGAACTTCTGGATTTTCGCAAGATGTTGGAACCGCCGTTGGCGGCGCGCGCTGCTGCGCACGCTTCTTCCGACGAAGTCTCTGAGATGGAAGAAATTCTGCAACGGCAGCAAGAAAAGCTGTCGCGCGGCGAAACCACCATCGCCGAGGATGCGGAATTTCATTACAGCATCGCTTTGGCCTCCGGAAACAGCGTGGTGCTGAAGGTACTCGACATTCTCATGGACCTGTTGCGCGAGACTCGGGAAAGGTCGATGCAGGTGGAAGGGCGGCCGGAGAAATCGCTTGCCGGCCACCGCCGGATTTTAGCCGCGATCAAACGCCAAGATGCGGAATCCGCGAAAGCGGCGATGCGCCGGCACATTGAAGATGTAGAAGAGATCGTGCTTGACGAATTGTGAGTGCTGAAGGATTTCCTCCGGGCCAGGATATTCGCGATTCGCCAATCATGTGGGATAGCGATTGTTCAGGGTAGGCAACCGAGCCTGCTGATTTTGGGGATCATCAGAATTGACTGAACTGGCAAATGACATGGCTGGTCTCATGACGGAAACCACTCCATCCCCGATGACGACAAGCCTCAAACTCCGCGTTGCCGAGGCGCGTGTAGAGGACATCGGCCGCGCTATTGCGCGCCTGGCGCCACTCGACCTTCAACGTATGGGGGCACACGCCGGCGACGTCGTGAAAATTACCGGGAGCGCCACCGCCGTTGGTCGCGCGGAAATCTCTGAGGATGGCCACGAAGGCATGATTCAGATCGACGGCACCTGCCGTAGCAATTGTGGAGCTGGCTTGCAGGAGCAGGTTACGGTGGCGCATATCGGGAGCGAACAAGCCGTCGCCGTCCGATTCTCGCCGTTGTGGGTAGGCGCCGCACCCGCCACCATCGCTCCCGATCGCATACTCGAGGATCTGGTGGGCGTCCCAGTGATTGCGGGCTGTGTGGTGCGCGTGCCCACATTTGCCAAGGCGGTGAATTTCCAGGTCGTACGTACGATTCCCTCGGGACCCGTGGTCATCGGAAAGCGCACCGATATTCGGATCGTGGAAGGCGATCAGACCGCGGCCCGTGCTCCGGCAGTGTCCTACGAAGATATTGGCGGCTTGGAGCGGGAAATGGCGCGGGTGCGGGAAATCGTCGAGCTGCCACTGAAGTACCCGCGTATTTTCGAGCGTCTGGGAATCCTCGCTCCAAAGGGAGTCCTGTTATATGGTCCGCCGGGCACTGGAAAGACCCTGCTGGCGCGCGCCGTAGCGGCTGAAAGCCGCGTGCATTTTATTCATCTCAACGGCCCTGAGATCATGCGGAAGTTTTACGGCGAGAGCGAGGCCAGACTTCGGGAAGTGTTCGAGGAGGCTGCACGGCATGCGCCCTCGATTCTGTTTATCGACGAGATCGATGCCGTGGCTCCCAAGCGTGCCGAAGTGACTGGCGAGGTAGAAAAGCGCGTAGTAGCGCAGCTGCTTAGCCTGATGGATGGGTTTGTAGCGCGCGGCCAAGTCATCGTGATCGGTGCAACCAACATCCCCGAAGTCCTCGATCCGGCGTTGCGGCGTCCCGGCCGCTTCGATCGTGAAATTGAAATCGGCGTTCCGAACAATCAGGCGCGGCTGCAAATTCTCAGGATTCATACCCGCGCCATGCCGCTCGCGGCGGATGTCGACCTCCGGGAGATCGCTGAACACTCGCACGGATTCGTAGGCGCTGATCTCGAAGCGCTGGGACAGGAAGTCGGCATGATCGCACTCCGCCGCTTCTTGTCTTCTGTTCCCCTGGATACCGACGGCATTGCAGCTGAGGAACTGGGATCGCTGCAGGTTACACGCGACGATTTTCTCGCTGGTCTGAAGGAAGTCGAGCCCAGCGCTACTCGCGAATTCTTTATCGAGAAAAGCTCGTCGACGTTTGCCTCGCTCGGAGGCCTCCACGAACTGAAGCGGCTGCTCGACGCAGTGATTGAGTATTCGCACATGCGCGACGAAATCTACGAGCAGGTTGGGCTGGCGCCGCCACGCGGAATTTTGTTGTCTGGACCGTCGGGCACCGGAAAGACCGCCATGGCGCGAGCCCTTTCTGGTGAAAAGCAAATTCCGCTGATTGCCATTGATGGTCCGCAACTCTATTCGAAGTGGCTGGGAGAATCCGAGCGAGCGTTGCGCGAGGTCTTCAAAAAGGCACGGCGGGCTGCTCCCTGCATTTTATTCTTCGACACGATCGATGCGGTAGCGCCAAAGTTCGGTGCGGATCAATTCGGCAGCGACATTTATCAGCGGATTCTCAGTCAGCTTCTACGCGAGATCGACAACTTGCGGGACGTGAAAGGCGTAGTCCTGCTGGCCGCCACCAATCGTCCGGAGCGGATCGATCCGGCGCTCCTGCGGAGCGGGCGCTTTGATTACATACTCCAATTCGCCAAACCTGATGTAGCCGATCGGGCCGCCATTATGCGTCTGTGTTGCCGTCGTGTGCCGCTGGCGCGTGACGTCGATTTCAAAGACTTCGCCGATCGGACGGAAGGCTTCACCGGCGCCGATATCGAGAGCCTCTGCAAGAAGGCAACTCTGCAGGCGATTGTGGAATTTCAGGACGGTACTCGGCTGGCTCCGTTCGTAGTCTTGCGCAACGATTTTCTCGCTGTTCTGGGCTCCGATCGCGGCAGTTCTAATCAACTGAACTCTAATCAACGAAACGACGCGAACTCGCTGGGCGACCCAGCCGGAGATGTTTATCCTGATGGTTCTACTAACTTGAGCAATAAAGAGGGCTGATTATGGGTTACACAGAACTCACTGTTTGGACTCGCGGCATCATTATGGACAAAGAAGGCCGCGACATCGTCAATTCCATTTCCGCCTCCGCGCGAATCGAGGGTAAGTACGCGCAGGCGATGGAGAATTACGTTGACAACCCCGATCGCACCAACTGTCCTACGCGCAAGTATTGCCGTGTAAGTGACCAGGTGCTCGAAAACGAACTTACTTACGAAAACGAACACCCCAACATCGTTGTGCTGGTCGAAGGCACCATGGTGAAAGGCTGGGATTACATGCGCGGCATGCCGCCCGGCGGAACGCTGGTGATCAACACGCACTACACGCCGGATTACATGATTCGTTTCGTGCCGGGCGCGGAGCGTTTGGCGCAACTGGTCTGTGTGGATGCCGCCAAAATTGCCGACCACAAATGGCTTTACTACCGGCTCGGCGAACTCGGTCTTGACCGCCTTTCGACTGAAGGCGCCGCCGAGAGAAATAAATCGATCGCGCCGGATATCGCCGCTCCGCTGATTGCGGCCGTAGTCAAGACCACGGGCATCGTCAAGATGAAAACGATCGAGCCAATGATCGCGAATAAACACGCCTTCGAAGTAGCACTCAACGAGTTGCACATCATGCCGCTGAATCCGGTGGCGGTGTAGGAGAGAGGATTAAATGTCGACCAAAAACACTCACATTCCCGAATGG